>Ga0187833_10000199_pt1 | contig 68340 bp, 74 predicted proteins | sample ETNtaG_37_FD_167968 | JGI IMG/M metagenome (GOLD analysis project Ga0187833, IMG submission 167968) | Marine microbial and viral communities from oxygen minimum zone, Eastern Pacific Ocean - ETNP2014_SV_400_PacBio MetaG (Illumina Assembly) | ecosystem: Environmental > Aquatic > Marine > Hypoxic...
GATGATGCCTTGCAGCTTTTGATCCTCTTGAATTTGTTTCATTATAACTTGGATGTGTAATTCCACCTGTTGTCATTAAAATTCGTGGATGTCTTCCTGCGTGATCTTTTGGAATTGATTTAAACCTCTGTTTAGAGTGTGCCATTACAACTGAACGTCCAAAATAATCTCGTGGCAGGTCTTGATTTCCTGTTATTGGATCTTCATTTTGTGGTGGAACTTTAGGTTCAATTATTCCTATTTTAGAATTAAGTTTTTTTGAATTAAGTGTTGGATATTTATAGGTTGGTATATCATCCCAGAACCAATGCATGTTATTATTATTATTTATTCTCCTAATATTTTCTTTTCTTCGTTCAGCATAAAGTCTTTTTTGTGCTGAAGTATCCATATAAAGGTCATCTCTTTCTTCTCTAAAATACTCATCAAGTTCCTTTTCACCTACATTTGCACCTGGAAGAGCAAGAATAAATGATTCTGCATTTTCATTTTCTATAAACTGATCCATTGCATTTATTAATGGTTTATGTGGTTTTCCTGCTTTTGAATTTCTTCCGTGACTATTAGCATTTGAAGGATTTTGAATTCCTTGAGCTGCTGCTATTACAAAAGTTTTTTCTTCGAAGTTCATTGTAGAAATAACCTCTTATAATATGCTTTTGTACCAAAACCCATCTCAGCAAGATATAATAATTTAACATCTCTTTTTTGTGTAATAAAGCAACACCTCTTAGTTTTTTAATTACTATATATTTTAATCTTTAAAATAATCTATATTAAATTGCTTTATATAGTTTCATATGTTAGAAAATATAATTTAGTAAATATATTATTACTAATAAACATATTTATATAACTTAAAGAATTAGAATAATATCTAACTAAATTTATTTCTTAGAAAAATAGAGTAAAAAATAATTATTTTAAAAAATCTTCAGCATTTTTCATGCTCTTCCATGCATCATTAAACATATTTTCAAATGCTGATGCAAAGAATGATGTATTAACCCAAATTCCTGTATCATAACTAGGATGAACTTTTTTATCATCCATTAACATGAATACAGCACTTTTTCCATCGATTATAATAAATCTGTTTTTAATATCTGTATGTTTTACTTCTGCTATCTTTGATAATTCTTGAATTGTATCTTTTGTTTCTTTAGTTATTGGAGCTGCAATTTTTATTGATACTCCGTTTTGTTTTGCCTTGTTTAATGATCTTTTGAGAGCGTTTGCCTTTCTAATCAAACCTTTTGTGGTTGTTATTATTGTTACTGATTTTTTTGCGTTTTTTATTAATGATTCAATATGATTATAAAGATTATCTCTATCTCTGAAACTTCCAGAAATATCATTTGGTTCAATAAGTTCAACACCTTGATTATGGAGCATGTTAAGTTCTTCTAGAACATTTGTTTCTTTTATATTTTCTATGATTGTTATTTGTTTTTCTGCGTCTTCTTTTAATCCTTTCTTAACCCTTTCAATAACTTCAATAGGAGGTACAGCTATATATTTTATAGGCTTGCCTATTTTCATTATAATAAATCCTTTTTTCTCAAGGCTTTCTAGAACATCATAACTTCTGCTTCTTGGAACATTTGCAATATCACTTAATTCACCAGCGGTTGATATTCCTCTTGAAAGTAAAGCAGTCCATAATTTTGATTCATAACTGTTTAATCCAAAATCCCTAAGTTTATTTAAAAAATCTTTTTGAACTATCATTGTATTAAATTGGTATTATAGTGAGTATATAAATGTTTCTATTTTTATTATTGGACAGTAGCAACTTTTTATTTATTATTTACTATATTGAAAATAATAATATTAAAAAGCAAAGATATTTATATAAGTTTAACAATTTTAAGAGGTATATTTTAAAAAAAAGAGGTGGGATTAAATGGCTTTAGGTATAGAGCAAGCAACTCTTGTAATCATTTTAGGAACTCTATTAGCTATTGTTTACAGTCTTAGGATTTTAGTTCTTTTAGAGAGAAGAATGGCAAGAATGGATCTTAATGTAGAGAAAATGACTGGAAGAGTGCTAAAAGAGGAAATGAAAATTGAGAAAGCTCTTTTCAGAAGATCTGGAAGTAAGAAAAAATCAAAAAAAAGAAAATAATTTTTTAATTTTTTTACTATTTTCAAATTTATAACAGGGGGTATTAATGAATTCATCTATTCATATAAGTGTTGAACTTAAGAAAATTAAAGGCATTATTAATAATTCAAAGAGTAATTCAGTAACATCTATTATTTCTAAGATTAATGAGTTTAAAAATAAAAGTTCAATTAAATATCCTAATAATATATTACTTAAAAATTCTTTAAATTATATCTTACATCTTGATCAAAGTATAGGGGGTATTTTTAAAGAAAGTATGCTTAATCGTCTAAATGAAGCACAAGATCATATCATTAGATCAAGTGACAATATCTGTACTTATGGAAATAAGAAGATAAAGAATGGTATGAATGTCTTTGTCTATAATCATAATGAAATTATGCTCAATATTCTATCTTCAGTTAAAGAAAATCAAAAAAAATTCAATTTGATTAGTACAGAATCCAGGCCATTTTTTGATGGTAGAAAACTGGCAAAATACTTATCAAATTTAAACATACCTTTCACTATGTATCTTGATTGTGCAGCACGATTAGCCATCAAAAATTCAGATATGGTTTTGATAGGTGTAGATAATATTGATTTGAATGGAATATGCTATAGTAAAATTGGTTCAGAATTATTTGCTGAAGTTGCAAATAATCAAGGTATTCCTGTATATATTTGTGCTGATTCCTGGCAAATTAATCCTGGTAATTTTATCTTTACTGACGTGAATATATCACAAAAAGATATATGGAATTCCACACCTAAGAATACATCAATTAACACTCATGTTTATGAAAAAATAAATCCTGATTTAATTACTGGAATTATAAGTGATTTAGGAATTTATAAACCTTATATGTTTATTCAGCAAGTAGTAAGAAAAAATCCATGGATGTTTATTTAAAATCTCATATATGATAAGATTTTTAATCCTTAAAACTCACATGTAAAATTGATGAGAATAATGTAAAGGAGAAATATAAATACTAAGTTTAAATTATTTAATCTGATTCATCATCAAACTTTTCTTTAATCTCTTTTTCTATTTTTTTAATCTCTTCTTCAATTTCTTTTTTCTTTTCAACATTATTTTCTTGATTCATTAATGATCCACATTCAGGACATTTATATTCAAAATTAGTTGCTTGTTCAAAGTCAAGCCTTACACATGCAATTTTACAAATGAAAAAATCACTACTATTTTCTCTTTTTAATCTTTCTTTTAAATTTTCAACTTTCTTTTTTTTAAGATTAAATAAAATATATCTTACTCTTTTTGGATTAAAAGTCCAGTAGTAAATATACCATCCTTTTTTTTTGTCTTTCTTTCTGATAAAAGAAACTAAATTATAATCAAATAATCTGTACAACATATTTCTTGTTGCATTAATTTCTTTATCTATTTTTTCAGCTATAATAAATTCAGATATATTTTTCTTATTTTTTAGAAAACTAACTAGAGGAACTACATCAGCACCAGCAACATCTGTTACAACCTCTTCAATTATTTTGTCAGTTATTTTCATTTTTTTCTAAAAATATACTTATTTTAACCTTAAAAACCCACGTTTTTATAGATAGTAATATTTATAAATCTTTCTATTATTAAATCTACTAAATCAAAGAATAAAACCTCTTTTTTCTTAAAACAAAGCATATTTAGGCCTTATTTTTAATTTTTACCTCTTATTTGTTTTATATTTTATCTAATACTCTTTTAAATCTTTTAATTTGTCTTCTTTCGTCTATTTTTTCCTTTGTATCTATTCTATAATGAACACTTTTCAAATATGTTATTTTTTTATCATTTATCCTCTATAAGCTCTTCAAAAAGAAGACCTTTACTTTTTGCTGACTCTAATGATATCACATAATTCTTATCAGTTTCCTTAAGATCTTCTATGTTCATAAAGAACCATTTAAACTTATCAAACCTAACACCTATCCATGGTTCTGCACCAAATTTGGATGAAAATTTTTTAAGTTGAGACACTTCTTCTTTAGTTAGATATTGATTTGTATCTTTGCTAGATTTACATTCTATTGCAAGTTTTCTTATATTATTTCCTGCTACTACATCTGGACAAGGATATTTCATTGATCCTGAGCCTGCAACTCTTATTGCAGACCATTTATTTGTTCCCCAAAACAGATGAATCAACTCACGCTCAGCCCCAATACCTTTTGATTTTCTGCTCATTCTTATAATATTGATTTTACAAGAATAAATACTTTATGTTTTTAACTTTTGATATGTCAGGAATATACAACTGGTCTCTTGATCAGTGGACAAAGTCCACTTTCTCCTCTTGTGAATGTGGTATATTCCTGAGCATGCTCAAGAACCACTTGAATCATGTTAGCTATGTTATAGCATGTCACCAGTCTATTGGTCAGTGATTCTTAACATAACAAATCAAGATTAAATTGGTCTCTTTTATTGATTTAATCACTTTATTTTTCTTTAAACAACTAAAACAAAACTTTTATATATTTTTTATTTTTTTCAATAGATAATATACTATATTTTTGAAAATGAACAATAAACTACTGCCTTTGGCGCCAATGGAGAAAATTTTGAAGAAATGTGGGGCTGAACGTGTTTCTGACAAATCAAAAGTTGCTTTAAAAGAAGTGATAGAAGAGATTGCTGATGAAATAGCAGTTAATGCTATCAAATTAGCTCAGCATGCAGGAAGAAAAACAATAAAATCAAAAGACATAAAGTTAGCAGTGAAACAATTATAATTTTATCTTCATAAAATCATATGCACATTGCACATTATCAAAAACATCTTTTGCATCCTCTTCGAGTTCTTCTGTTGTTTTATATCTCTGTGAGAAATGTGTTAGAATAAGTTTTTTTACATTAGCTCTGTTAGCTATTTCTGCTGCTTGTTTTGCAGTCATATGTTTATAAGTTATCGCTTTATCTTCAAGTTTTGATGTATAAGATGCCTCACTAATTAATAAATCTGCATTTTTTGCAAGTTCGACACTGTTTTTACAATATAATGTGTCAGCCACATATGTTATTTTTTTTCCTTTGACAATGTATGTTGCATCTTTTGGTGATACTATTTTTCCTTTCCATTTAACTTGTTTATTATTTTGTAATTGTCCAAGTAAAGGTCCTTGTGGTATTCCTAATTTTTCCACAAAAGGAATTTTGATCCTTCTCCTATCATTTTCAATAAAATTAAAACCAAGTGATTTTATACCATGTTCTAATGGAAGAGTTTCTAATATAAACTCTTTACATTTAAAAAAAACACCTTTCTCAATTTCAGTTATCTTTAATTCAAGTTTTCTATCAAACAAAAAAGCGTTAAACATATGTTCAAAATATTTCTTTGTTCCTTTTGGGCCATAAATCTCAAGCGTTTTATTATATTCACTTGCTCCAAGAGTTTGTATTAAACCTGGGAGTCCTAAGACATGATCACCATGCCAATGACTAATAAGAATTTTTGTTATATTTGTAGGTTTAACTCCTGCAATCTTTAATTGTCTTTGTGTACCTTCTCCACAGTCCATAAGAATCCCTTCAGATCCATAGCTAATAAGAATAGATGAATGATTTCTTTCCTTTGTTGGCACCATACATGACGTGCCTAAAAATGTAACTTGCATGGTTAAATATTGATTTTTGAAGCTATTTAATTGTTTTGTTTTAGGATAATGTGTTAAATTCTTTGTAAATAAAAGAAAAAAGTAGAACATTTTTAATTTTAATTAATGGCCTTCAGAGAGGAAATGAGCATTGATTATTATTTTTTGTTTTAAAATACGTTAGTAAGTAAAATAAATTAATGTTCATCAAAAGCAGGAGTAACTTCTACCTAAAAATACTCAATATAAAAACCAATAAGCTTATTAATGTTTAATTACATCTTATTTCCAATATGCCAATCAAATCAAAAATAACAAAGAAAGTAAAGAAACAAGTGAAGAAAAAAACAGAAGTTAAAGTAGAGGAAACAAAGACTGAGAAAAAACCAATCAAGGCTATCTTTACCAGAGAAAGAGTCGTTGCAGAGAATAGTGATGCTTCAAGAGACCTTTATAATACAAGTAGATATGGAATCATACTTGAAGATGGAAAATTACAACTTTCTTTGATGGAAGGGCTTTATCTTCTTGAAAAAGAAAAGATAAAGTTAGTGGATGGGCGTGGCAAAAAAATAAGCAAAGAAGATTTTATCCTTAAATCACAAAAATTTGAACCCAATTTTTGGATAAGATATTGTGTTTTCAAAGATATAAGAAATAGAGGTTATATTATCAAGACAGCCCTCAAATTTGGAGCTGATTTTCGGGTTTATGATAGGGGAATTAAACCTGGAGAAGATCATGCTCGTTGGATTATTTATCCTGTTCATGAAGGAGAGCATCTTACTTGGTATGAGTTTGCAGCTAAGAATAGAGTAGCACATTCTACCAGAAAAAGATTATTGATAGGAATTGTTGACGATGAAGGTGATGTAACTTATTATGAAATTGCCTGGAAAAGACCTTAACAATAAAATATATATAAGCTTACTTTTTGTTCTAATTTATGATTGATAAGAATAATGTAATAGAATTAGTCAAAACAAAAGGACCTGTTTTACCTGTACATATTTCTAAAAATATAGGTACGAATATACTTCTGGCTTCTGCTATATTGTCTGAGCTTGTTTCAAATAAACAGGTTAAAATTACAAATACAAAAATAGGCAGTTCTCCTTTATACTATTTTCCTGGACAAGAATACAAATTACAATCACTCTATAAACACTTGAATGAAAAAGATAGAAGGGCTTATGATTTATTACGAAGCAAAAAAATATTAAGAGATAAATCACTTAATCCAATTGAGAGAGTTTCTTTACGTGAGATAAAAGATTTTGCCACACAATTAAATGTAAGTGGAAAGGCAGGTCAAGAAATATTTTGGAAATGGTTTTTGTTATCAAATGATGACGCTACAAGAATTATTAAGAGCGCTCTTACTTCTGATATTCCAAAAGAAGTTCCAAAGCAAGAAACTATTCAAAAACCAGTACAACAAGAAACGCAATTACCACAACCAACTCAACAAGTACAAACACCACAACAACAATCACAACAAAATACAGTTCAACAAAGTATCCAATCACCACTACCTTCACAACCAGCAGAAATTAAGAAAGAAGAACCTAAAATAAATACAGTTCCTAAACCAACAACACAAGTTCAAGAAAAACATCAACAAATTATTAATCAAGAAAAACCAGTTAATGTTCAACCAGAACAACATAAAGAAATCAAAGAACCAATTAAAGAAAAAATTGAGGAAAAACCAGTCAAAAAAGAACCAGTTGAAAAACCAAAACCAATTATTGAAGATAAAGAAATAGAAACAAAAACTAAACCTGATAAAAAAGAACTATCTGAAAAAGATAAGACAGTATCAGATAAATTTTTCTCAAAAATTAAATATTTTTTGGGCAGAAAAGAAATAAAATTAATCAATTTTGAAATAGTACGGAAAGAATCAGAGATTGATTTAATTATAGAAATTCCAAGTGCAGTAGGAATTCTTAAATATTATTGCAAAGCAAGAAACAAAAAAAGAATAAACGATTCTGATCTTAGCTCAGCTTATGTAAAAGGAGAAAGCAATAAATTACCAGTACTATTCTTAACAGAAGGTGTTTTGACAAAGAAATCCCAAGAAATGCTTCATAAAGAATTCAAAAATATCAACTTCAAAAAAATATAAAAGAAAAGATTATTAAGTAATACTTTCATTCTTAATGTTATCATGGGAGTCCAACTAAGCAATTTACTTGTTAAGAAAGAAATAGATATCACATTTCTGAATAATAAAATAATTGCAATAGATACACCTTTATGGTTATACCAATTTATTTCATCAATAAGACAAAGAGATGGAACTTTATTGATGGACAGAGAAGGCAACGTGACAAGTCATTTAATGGGTCTTTTCACAAGGACTTCTAAACTGATGCAGTATGGTATCAAACCAGTTTTTGTTTTTGATGGTAAACCACCTGAACTTAAGAAAAAAGAGACAGAGAAAAGAAAACAAGCTAAGATTGAAGCTGAAAAGAAGTATAAAATTGCTGTCAAAAAGAAAGATATTGAAGATATGAAAAAATACGCTTCAAGAACATCAAGATTAACAAAAGAGATGATAGATGAAGCAAAAGATCTTATCAAAGCATTTGGTATACCTATTGTCCAAGCACCAAGCGAGGGAGAAGCGCAGGCATCTCATATTGTAAAGAAAAATGATGCATTTTGTGTTGCATCACAGGATTTTGATTCATTGATGTTTGGAGCAACACGTGTAGTAAGAAATTTATCTTTGCTTGGGAAGCGGAAAAAATCAAACCAGTTAGCGTATACTACGGTTGAACCAGAATTAATCATTATAAAAGATGTTCTTGATCATCTTAATATTAACCAGGATCAATTGATTGTCTTAGGTATCTTAGTTGGAACAGATTATAATAACGGAGGTATAAAAGGAATTGGACCTAAGAACGCTTTGAAACTTGTTAAAGAATATAAAAACAATTTTGATAAATTGTTTAGTGAAGTTAAATGGGAGTTTGATGTTTCATGGAAAGAAATATTTGATATAATTAAGAACATACCTGTTACTGATGATTATGAGATTAAATGGAATAAGATAGACATCGATAAATTAAATGAATTACTTATTGAAAAGCATAATTTTTCAAGGGAAAGGATAGAAAGCTTATCTGAAAAATTATATAATTATACTAAAAAAGCCAGCCAAAACACACTCGGAGATTTCTTCTGATGTTATCAGTTAAAGTAAAACTTAAGAATGCAGAAAAGGTTAAGACTTACTTATTCAAGAATGGACTGTTTAACAAAGATTATAAGTTTTTAAAAATAAAAGACAGCATATTCTTTCCTATCACTTCAAAAGGCAATTTAGAAAAAAAGTTTTCTGAAATAAAATTAATAGATAAGAAATTTGAAAAACATGAAAACAAGCAAAAATTAAAGGACTTCCTAGAAAAAAAACTTACTAAAAAAGAATTAGGTTTGGTTAAAAGATCATTTGATGTTGTAGGAGATATTGCAATTATAGAAGTTCCAAAAGAACTTGTTAAAAAACAAAAATCAATTGCTCAGATATTAATTAATCAGCATAAGAACATCAAAGTTGTTCTAAAAAAATCAAGTATTCATGAAGGTACTTTTAGGACACAGAAATTACAACATATTGCTGGCGAGAAAAGAAAAGAAACAATCTATAAAGAAAACCAGGTTAGTATAAAATTAGATGTGGAAAAAGTATATTTCTCTGCAAGATTAAGTACTGAGCGAAAAAGGATTGCAGAATTAGTTAAAAAAAACGAAGAAGTTCTTGTAATGTTCTCAGGTTGTGGTATTTATCCTGTTGTAATTTCAAAAAACACTTCTGCTAAAAATATAACTGGTATTGAGATAAATCCAATAGGACATAAATATGCACTGAAAAATATTGAATTAAATAAAATAAATAATGTTACATTTATCCAAGGTGATGTAAGAAAGAAATATCTTTCTTTAAAACAAAAATTTGATAGAATATTAATGCCTCTTCCAATGGGGGCTGAAGAATATCTTGATATAGCATTAAAATTATCAAAACCTAAAGCAGTTGTACACTTTTATGATTTCTTAGATGAAAGGAATTTTCCAAAAGAATCAGTGGATAAAGTCAAGAAAGCATGTATAAAATATAAAAAAAAATGTAAAATAAAAAAATCAATTAAATGCGGCCAATATTCACCAATGAAATATCGTGTTTGTATTGACTTTATTGTTTCTTAAGATAACTGTTAAGCGCATCAATATATGCTTCTACACTCGCTCTTAATGTGTCTTTATGTCTTGCCCTACCAATGTATACTGGTTGATCAATAGACACATTACCTTCATATCCATTTTCACTTAATATTACTGTTACTTCTGCTGTAGCTGAATGATCCTTACCAATATTTTTGGGATCATACAATACCAAAACCGGTCTTTCATCATCTTGAATAGGTACAACAGAATCAACAGCACTGAACAAAGCGTCGATTGCCCCTAATGAATCAACCTTTCCAAGTCCGTTTATTTTTTCACCTGTTCCTTTTACTGTTTCACTAGAGATTTCTTTCCCATTAACTATTACATCAACTGATGCATGATAATGTTGATTACCTTTTCCTTTGTATATCTCAATTTCTCTATATGAAACTGTTTCTTTATTTTGTTGGTAATGTCTATCCATCATGACTCTAAGGTCAATGTCATCAATCAATCCTTTTTCATCTGCTAATGATTTGAACTTTGGCATGATATCTTCTTCAACCTCTTCAACATTGATATCATAACCTAGTCTAGTTATTCTTTCCCAAACACCGCTCTTCCCAGACCTTGCTGTCAACTGGTTTGATTCTTCTGTCCAACCAACTAAATCCTGATTAAATATCTGATAAACCAGTTTTCCTTTTCCTCTTCCTTTTATGTTTCCGTCTTGATGTACTCCTGAGCTATGTTTAAATGAGTTTGAACCAACGATTGCTTTGTTAGGCTGCACTTCCCAACCATTATGATCGCTTACTAGTCTACTGGCTTTATTCAATTGAGTTGTATCCACATCAGAACATACATCAAGACTTTCACTATGTGCATGTATGTTCATCACAACCTCTTCAAGCGCAGCATTACCTGCTCTTTCTCCTATTCCATTGATAGTCACTTCAATCTGCCCAACTCCCTCTCTTATTGCAGCCATACTGTTTGCAGTTGCGCAACCAAGATCATTATGGCAATGTACACTCATCATTGCTTTTCCAATGCTTGGTATATTCTCTCTTAGATATTTAATAGCAGTCTCTGTCTGGAATGGAAGAACACGTCCTTCTGTATCAGGAAAATTAATCACATATGCCCCTACTTTAATCGCTTCATCATACATCTGTGTTATATGTGAAAGTGCCCTATCATCATTATTCTGCAAAGCTTCAAGCACAGCAAATATTACATTCTGGGCAGTGAACTCAATTCTTCCATTTGTTCCTTTGATATAATCATAAGCCCTTTCAATCTTTTGAACTGAATTAGTTAGAACTTCTTCAAACGGTTTGTCATAACTCTCAATTGCATCTTTATTTACAGGTATTGTATATACATGCAAAAGTGGTTTAGGGTTGAATTGGATTGCTTCCCATGCCCTGTCAATATCCTTATCAACCATCCTTGCAAGAGCACAAATATAAGGCCCATCTATTTCTTCAGCAATTATTCTTACAGCTTCGAACTCTTCTTGTGATGAAATTGGATTTCCTGCTTCAATTGTATCAACATTTAAACCAGCTAAAACATGAGCAAGTTCAAGTTTGGATCTTGCACCATACTTAAAACCACTTGTTGCTTGTTCGCCATCTCTCAATGTTGTATCCAAAATCTCAATTTTTTTCATTTTTTCTTTTTCCTCCATAGATTAATCTATTGTTTTTATGAGGGCTTTTCCAGAATTATAGTGTTAGTATGGAAAAACCTTTTACAGTAACAGCAGCAGATTCAGTAATAATAAGTTCAGTAAACTATTCAAATCACTATTCAGTTTTTTATAGCTTATAGAGTTAGTCATTGAACCACCAAAAGAAGATGATATTATTTACAGCAGAAGAACTAGCAAACTCAGAATTAATGTTAAACTTTTGCCAGTTTTCACAATACAACTAATGTTTCACAAGAAATATATAAACTTATCTTTTTAGGAAGATTTATAAATATAATTTATCTAATGATTCAAGTGCAGACTGCAATGAATTCGTGAACACCAACTGACGAAAGGATGATTAGGGAAGTAACTTATGAGCATATGCACACTTTTTTAATAGTCTATTTCTATTTTACTTTTTAAAATAATAATAAGAGTAAATGTAAAGTTAAATATTATAAATAATAGATAATTATTATGAATTTAATGAAAGTTCTTTTAATAAATCCACCTGTGACTGTATCTAAAAAAGATATCCCTCGTCCGTTTCCTCTTTTGGGATTAGCATATCTTGCTTCAGTTATCAAGAAAAAAGGACATTCAGTTTGTATAATTGATACTTTTGCTTCTGGGTTTGACAATGTCAAGGCGTTTAAGTCAAGAAGAAGATATGGATTAAGTGAAAGTATCATTAAGAATAAAATTAAGAAATTTAATCCAGATGTAATTGGAATTTCTTTTATGTATACTGCTCATAAAGATGACGCACATAAAATTGCAACCATCTCAAAACAATATAATAAATCAATAAAAGTAATTGCTGGTGGATCTCACGCATCTACAGACCCAAAAGAAGTATTGAATAATGAAAATGTTGATATTGTAGTTATTGGGGAAGGGGAAGAAACAATTATTGAATTATTAAGTGCTTTTAATTCAGAAACCTCTCTAAATAAGATTTCAGGAATTGCATTTAAGAAAAAACAGAAAGTAATCTTAAATAAACCAAGGAAAATAATAAAAAATCTCAATAAGTTACCCTTCCCTTCATTTGAACTCTTACCTTTAAATACATATCGTAAAATACAAAGATTTGAAAATTATAATCTGCGATCATCTGTTATTCCTTTGATTACTTCAAGGGGGTGTCCAGAGTCTTGCATTTTTTGCTCAACAAAAAATGTGTGGGGTACTAGGTGGACTTATAGGTCTGTTAAAAACGTAATTCAAGAGATAAGACTTGTAACCTCTCACTTACATTTTAAGGAAATATGTTTTTTGGATGACAATATTTCTATCAATAAAAAAAGATTATTTAATCTTTGTGACAATATACAACAGGAAAATAAAGACATTAAATGGACCGTACCAAATGGAATGGCAATCAAATCATTTGACAAATATATTTTAACAAAAATGTACAAATCTGGATGTTATAAAATTATTTTTGCTTTAGAATCAGGTAACTATGAAACACTACATTTCATAAGAAAAATGTATAACTTTAAACATGCTAAAAAAATAATTAATTATGCAAATAAATTAGGGATATGGACTATGGGTACATTTATTCTTGGTTTTCCATATGAAAAGAAAAAATCAATGATGGATACAATCAATTATGCAATTAACCTCAATCTTGATTTTGCTGTGTTTTATACGGCAACACCATTTCCAAATACAGATCTTTATAACATATTTATTAAAGAAAAATTAATATTTAATCATGATACTTCAATAGAAATAGGTGGTGCTAATAGCAAGTACTTTTCATCAACACAACTCAATAAATTTAGATTATATGCACAAAGAAGATTCATTAAAAGTAAATTATTTAATCCCTGGAAGATAATTATAAAAATAAAAACATTAGAACATTTAACTTTTGTATTAAGAATTGTGTTTGTAGATTTTTTTAAGATTCCAAAGATTAAAAAAATTTTGCTAGATTAGAATGCATGGATAATTTTACCTAATTATAATCAACAATCAAAGATTCTTGGTCGTTTGTCTGACTTAATCATCCAAACATGCCTAAATAATCATTGCCTTCAAGACTCTCTTCTGCTTTAACTTTAATAATTGCTTTCAAGAAATCTTCTCTCTTAATCTTTCTTCTGTTTGATCTTATTGCAAAATAACCAGCTTCAGTGCAAACAGCCTTTATTTCAGCACCAGAGAATTCTTTCATCTTAGAACAGATTGTATCAATATTTATTTTACCAATGCTCATTTTGCTTGAGTGTATTTTGAAAATAGCCTTTATTCCTTCTTTATTAGGTTTACCTACTTTGATTAACCGATCAAGTCTACCTGGTCTTAGTATTGCTGGGTCAAGAATATCTTTTCTATTAGTACATCCAATTACTTTGACATCACCAAGGCTCTTGAAACCATCGATTTCAGCCAAAAGTTGCATGAAAGTTCTGTTAACTTCTCTTTCTCCTGATGTACCTATCTCAACCCTTCTGGCAGCCAATGCGTCAATCTCATCAATGAATATTACTGCTGGTGCTTTTTTCTTTGCAAGAGCAAACACCTCATTTACTAGTTTTGCACCTTCACCAATAAACTTCTGGACAAGTTCAGACCCAACTATTTCAATAAAAGTTGAATTTGTTGAACTGGCAACTGCCTTTGCCAGTAAAGTTTTCCCTGTACCTGGTTCACCATATAATAAAATTCCTTTTGGTGGTTGGATTCCTATTTTTTTGAACAACTCTGGTTTTTTCAATGGTAGTTCAACTACTTCTCTTATTTCATTTGCTTGATTCTCTAATCCACCAATATCTTTCCATTTGATATCTGGCTTTTCAATAATTACAAACTTTTCAACATTGAATTTTTTTGAAGTTTCAATTTTTTCAAGTACAGTAAGATTTTTTTGGTCAGTTAGTACATTATCTCCTGCTTTAAGACTCTTACATTCCTTTGAAATATTAACTAAGAATGAATTTCCATTAGGTATTCTAATTACCGCTTTATCATCTATCAAATCTCTTATCTCACACAACATCAAAGGAGGTTGTTTAAACTTATCAAGTTCAGTTCTCAATGAATTCACTGTTTCTTTAAGAACTCTGTTTTCTTCTTCAAGAATAGAAACATTAGTAGTATAATCATAAATTACATTATCTAGCTCTGTTTTATCCTTGTTTTTAGTCGGCATACTAATTGTTTATTATATATTTATTATTTATAAAGCTTTGTATTTAGCCCAAACAGCAAGTTTTATATACCAGTTTTTAATTCATCTGTTCATGAAAGATGCACGGGTAGAGCACGCAGCAAAGATACTTGTTGATTATTCTACAAAGATAAAAAAAGGAGATTATGTCCAAATTAATACCGCAGTAGAAGCTCAGCCATTAGCAATAGAATGCTATAAATTAGCTATCCAAAGAGGTGCTTATCCAAGGGTCTTTACAGCTTTGCCTGGAACAACAAGAGCATATTATCAATACGCTTCTGATGATCAATTAAAGAAATTTCCTAGTGTTGCAATGCATGAGATGGAGAAAACAGATGCAATTATCAGCATCGGTGGTTCAAGAAACACAAGAGAATTAACCACTATTGATCCTGCAAGGATTGCATTACGACAAAAAACAACAAAACAACTTAGTGAAGAAGCGCTTAAGAAAAGATGGGTTATCTTTGAATATCCAACAAATGCTTATGCACAGGAAGCGGACATGTCATTAGAAGAATTTGAAGATTTTGTTTTCAATGCAACTAATGTTGATTGGGAAAAGGAATCAAAAAAGCAGGATAAGCTAAAAAGAATCCTTGACAATGCACATAAGATAAGAATTCTTGGTGAAGATACTGATTTAAGATTTAGTGTAAGACAAAGGACAGCAATCAAATGTGATGGAACACATAACATGCCTGATGGAGAAGTCTTTGTAGCTCCTGTTGAGAAATCAGTCAACGGAAAAATTGCTTACACTTACCCTGGAATAAGAGGGGGGCGGGAAGTGGATGGAATCAAATTAGAATTCAAGAATGGAAGAGTAGTTAAATATTCAGCTGATAAGAATGAAAGTTTCCTTAAAGCAATGATTAATACAGATAAAGGAGCAAAATATTTAGGGGAATTTGGAATCGGTGTTAATTATGGCATTAAAAAGTTCATTAAAAGTATTTTGTTTGATGAAAAGATAGGTGGAACTGTTCATCTAGCACTTGGGATGGCTTACAAAGAAGGTGGTGGAAGAAACGAGTCAGCAATTCATTGGGACATGATAAAAGATTTAAGACATAATGGAGAAATCATTGTTGATGACACAACTATCCAGAAAAACGGAAAATTCACTTTCAAACTTTAATTAATTCTTTAGTTGTCTTTGTTAATACTTCAGCTTTATCTTTATTTAATAAAATGTCATCTTCAATCCTTATACCATATTTATTTTCTACATAAATTCCTGGTTCAATTGTGAATATCATATTATTCTTTAACTTATTTTTTGCTTTATTTGACACATTAGGTAATTCATGGATATCAATTCCAATCCCATGACCTAAACTATGTATGAAATTCTTGCCATATTTTCCTAATTTTTTTCTTGCAAAATTATCAAGTTGAGAACAATCCATATTTTCTTTAACTCTTTCGATTGAACTTTGTTGAGCATTTAATAAATTGTTATATATCTTAATTTCATTTTGAGATGGTTTTCCAATGAAAATAGTCCTCGTGATATCAGCACAATAGTTTTTGTATTTTGCACCAAAATCAATTACACAAAATCCTTTATTCAATTTAATATCCTTTGATTGATAATGTGGTTGTGAAGCGTTCTTGCCTGATGCAACAATTGTTCTGAATGCAGGCTCACAACCATTCTTTTTAATTTGTGAATCAAGATAAGCAGCTACCTCTGCTTCTGTTTTGAAATTAAAGTGATTTAGACAATTCTGTAGTATTTTATCTGTTATTTGACAAGCTTTTTTGATGTAATTTATTTCTTTTTTTGTTTTTGTTATTCTTAGTTCACTACAGTATCCTGAAATGTCAACAAGCTTGGCTCCTTTAAATATATTCTTTAATTGTCTATATTCTTCTAAAGAAAGTATTTTAGTATTAACTCCTATTTTTTTGATCTTATTCTTGAACTTGTTTTTTATTGACAAAGATATTCTTTTTTTTGGTAATTCAATATCTTTGATTACTGAGTTTCTTTTTACATTCTCATACTCTAATCTTGGAACAAACAAGGTTTCTTTACTCTGTGTTATTGCAAGAGTTGCATATTCTAGATCAACCTGCGAGAAATATATTAGGTTTGAATCTTTTTTATTCAAAGAACTATTCATGAATATCGATAGATCAATCTTATTCTCTTTCATATATTCCTGTAGTTCTCTTATTTTCATATTTTAACGATTATAATAATTATAATATTCTACTCTTAGATATACTTTTTGTTTTAAAATAGAAATCTTTATTAAATATTATAATTATGAATATTCCATGAAGTTCAAATATGAGACTAAAAATATAAGATTTGTTATATTCCTATAATGTTTGGAGGATATGAATACCTAGAAATATAAAATGCACAAAACCAAATTAAATAACGGATTTACATTAATCTTTAAAAAGACTAAAACTGATTCGGTAACAATAGAAATAGCTGTTAAAACAGGTTCTAATAATGAAAGAGATGGAATAAGAGGAATATCTCATTTTATTGAGCATATGCTTTTTGAAGGTACAAAACACAGGACATCTATGCAAACAGCTAATGACATTGAATCATTAGGTGGTGAGTTTAATGCTGCAACTTCAAACGAAGTTACATTCTATTACGTTAAGATACTCAAGAAACATTTCAAAAAAGCACTTGATGTTCTTTCTGATATTATTCAGAATCCTTTGTTTAACAAAAAATCTATCGAGAAAGAAAGGCAGATTATCTTAAGTGAAGCAAAGATGGTCAATGATGACCCTAGATTCTATCAATGGCTATTGTTTGAAAGGTCATTATACAAAAAGCATCCTGCAAAGCATCCTGTTGTTGGATACATTGATGATATAAAGAATATTAGTAAAAAAGACATTTTGGATTATTATAAAGAACACTATATTCCTGATAATATTGTTATAACTGTTGTTGGAAATATAGGTCAATCTAGTTTAAATGATATTAAAAATAAATTCCATCTTAAATCATCAAAGCCAATTAATATTAAGTATGTAGATGAACCTGTAAAAACAAAACCTTCTTTTATTTCAGAAAAGAAAGATGTCAAACAATCTTATGTAATTCTTGGTTATAATACAGTTGAAAGAAAGCATAAAGATAGTTACATCCTTGATGTCATTAAAGCAATACTAGGTAGAGGATTATCTGGTAGGTTATTCAATGAAATAAGGGGAAAAAGAGGTCTTGGATATGAGGTAGGTATTCACCATGACATAAATCCTACTTATGGTTTTTTTGCGGCCTACGTGACAGTTGATAAGAAGAACATTCAGCTTGTCAAAAAAATAATATTAAATGAGTTTAAGAAGCTCAAAAATCTTACTGCAAAAGAGCTGAAAGAAGCAAAAGATTACATTGAAGGAGAATTTTTGTTAAGAAACGAAGATACTCAAGATTATGCAAATGCTGTTTCTTTCTGGGAACTTTCATCAGAAGCAGAAGATATCAACAAGTATCTAAAGAATATAAATGACGTAACAAAATCAGATATTGTTAAAACAGTTAAAAAATATCTTAACAAAAATTATACAATGACAGTAATTAAACAGAACCAGTAATTTTTTAATAATTATTCAGGATACGCTTTCTTAACAAGTTCTTCTTTACTATTAACTCTTTTTCTTATAGGTTCAATCAATTTATTTATCTCTTCTGCCAATGATTGTTTTAAATCCATTGGATGCATTTTCTTTTCTTTGAAATCTTTTTCTAATTCTTCATAAGTCTTATAATTTACATTGCCTCCAAACTTCTCAGGTCTTTTGATTACAAATTCTTCATTATTATCTTGTTTTATTGTAAATAATATATATTTACAGAATGCAAGCACACCATTGTCTTCAACAATACCCTCTGGGCAAAATGCTGAATTCAATTTCTTTTTGATATCTGCTTCGGTGTCAATCAAATCAATCTTAGAGCTTTTATCTGAAGAACTCATTTTTCCACCAGCTGATAAACCAGGAATCAAAGGAGTCATTATTTCTATTCTTCTTCTGTAACCAAGTTTAGGAAGGTATTCTCTTGCAAACATTAATATCTTTCTTTGATCAATTCCACCGTATTGTATATCAACGTCAAGATATTCTTCATCAAGAGCCTGCATTATTGGATATATTAATCCGGACAATTTAGGATTATCTGATTGCTTAACAACATCTGATGCTGCTTTTTTGCAGTCATGTACTGAAGCAAAGGTTGACATCTTAAGCATATCAAACATAAACTCTTTTTTCGTCTGAAAATCAGAGCCTTTGACTATCTCAAAATTCTTTATGTCTGCCCCAATTGATTCAAACATTGCAGGAATAACGATGCTGTAATACTTGAATCTATTTTCTAGCAATTCCCAAGGGGTATTGTCTAATGCTCCATGCAAATCTGCTAATAATAATTTTACCTTAAATCCTGCTTTAAGAAAGTCAGCAAGCTTAAGTACCCATAAAAAATAACCTATATGAGGTCTACCTGTTACCGCAGTGCCTAAGTAAACACTTAACTTCTTTTTTTCATTAATAGCTTTCTTTAATTCTTCTTCTGTAACAATCTCTTCACAGTTTCTTTTTATTAACTCTAGCTTTTCTTCAGGTGACATATATAACTGAATATACTGCATATGTTTAAATATTTTTCTTTATTGTTTTACTTACAATGTAAGTATTATTGTTTAGTAAATGTTTTAAACAAAATCTTATTCTTATGGGAAATGATAATTAATGTATCAGATCTTTCATCTTATTTATACTGTAAAAGAAAATTCTACTTAGAGAAAGTCTTAGGAATTAAAGATATACCAAAAGAAGCTATTGTTAAAGGTAGTTTAAGGCACGAGTGGCATGATAAGATAAATAAAATTGAAGAATCCATAGTCATTTCAGTATCTGACAATTTTACTTTTGATAAACTTGAATCAATGTATAAAAGAAATTACTCAACCATACTCCGTGAACTTATAATAAAGCACAAATCAAAATTAAAACAAGTGAATATATCTCTTATCGATATGTTCAGGCAGTCATGGCCTAATCTTTTATATGAATCAAGTTCAAGAGCAAGAAACATACATAATTTTATAACAGAAAAAAATATTTTTGGAAAAGAATTATGGGATTTACTTACACCTAAAACTCATACAGAATATAGGATTGATTCTCTAACATTAGGTCTAAGAGGAATCATTGATCGACTTGAAATATATGATAATAAATATGTGCCTTATGAGGTAAAGACAGGGAAAATGTCAGGAGAAGGGTTATGGCCATCTCATAAGATACAAATTGCAGCATATATGATTTTGTTAGCAGAAAAGTTTAATATTGATATTAAATCAGGTTATGTTCGCTATGCTGATCATAATGAAGATCGAGAATTGATAATGAATCCTTTCTTAAAAGAAGAAGTAGTCGATACAAAAAATAAAGTATTTTCTCTTCTTGAATCTAAAGAAATACCTGATTTTTGTGATAATAAGAACAAATGCACTAGTTGTAGTATTAAAAAACATTGTGAAAAACCCAATTTCCCTTGATTTAGAGTTAAAATAGCTAACTAAATCAAAAAATTTAAATATTAGCTAACCAAAATCTTATTTATAGATTTAGAGATAATTGTGAATTTATTATCAAAGAGGGTGGGAATCTGATGGCTGAAGAAGAAAAAAAATTTTCAAAACAACTAATAGGAAAGACTGTTGTCAGTAAAACTGGCAAGCGTTTTGGTGAAGTAGGAGATATTGTTTTTGAAACAAGATCAGGAGAACTTATTCATATAATTCTTGCAAACACAACATCATATGCAGATAAGCTTGAACTTGAAAAAGACAAGCAAAACCATATATTAATACCTTTTAGTGCAGTTATAGCAATAGGAGACTTTATTGTTATTTCTGAGGAAGATATTGTTTAATTAATTTTTTTATATTATTCTTTTTACATAATTTTTTTAAACTAGTTGAGATTATAGTTTTCATGTGATTTAAATGGGAAATAATGATATTTGGACAGAAAAATACAGGCCTAAAAATTTTTCTGATGTGAAAGGACAAGAACAGATTGTTAAAAGAGCGCAAGCTTTTGTTGAGCAGTCAAACATGCCTCATATACTCTTTGCGGGTCCTGCTGGCGTCGGTAAATCTACTCTTGCTTTAGTGATAGCAAAACAACTGTTTAAAGAATCATGGACACAAAATCTTCTTGAGTTGAATGCATCTGATGAAAGAGGCATTGACATTATAAGGGTAAAAGTTAAAGATTTTGCACGGACAAAAGCATTAGGAGATGTCCCTTTTAAGATAATCTTTCTTGATGAATGTGATGCTTTGACAAAAGAAGCACAACAGGCTTTGAGAAGAACAATGGAAAATTATTCACAAAATACCAGATTTATCCTTAGTTGCAATTTTTCATCAAAGATAATTGATCCTATACAGAGTAGATGTACTGTATTCCGGTTCAAGCCTTTAAACGAAAAAGATATATATGAGCTTATTAATTATATAATAGGAAAAGAAGAACTTGTAATAGGAGATAGTGCGAAAAAAGCACTATTTGAGATATGTGAAGGTGATTGCAGAAGGCTCAATAACCTATTGCAAAGTTCAGCTGCAATCAGTAAAGAAATAACAGAAGAGATTGTTTATTCACTTGCTTCAGTAGCAAAGCCTAAAGAAGTCAAGGAAGTACTTGAGCTTGCTTTACAGAATAAGTTCATAGATTCAAGGAATAAACTGCTTGAACTGATGCTTAACTATGGCCTTAGCGGCATTGATATCATAAAGCAAATCCAAAAGGAAATTTGGGATTTAGACATTGAAGGCAAAAAAAAGGCTAAACTAGTTGAGAAGTGTGGCGAAACTGAATTCAGGATGGTTGAAGGTTCTGACGAATTCATCCAGCTTGAAGCATATTTAGGATTTGCTGCTTTAATTGGCACAGAATAGTAATAAAAAAGAGGATTTAAATGGCTGAAAAAAGAGGTTTATTTAGTTTTTCTAAGTCTAATTCAGATAATGTTGTTGATAAATTAATGCAAGGTAATAGGCTTATTTCTGAAGCAAATAGTGAATTGATGGAGAAATCCAAACAAAAAGATAATGAACTTAATCAGTTAATAGATAATATAAGAGAACTTAATAAAAAACACGGCCTACTAAAACAACAATTATATGAAAAAGATAACCTTAGTGAAAATTATATTAAAGAAATTAATATTCTAAAGAAAGGACTTTTAATAAAGAAGGAAGAGACCAAAACTAATAAAGAAAGGATATCTCATGAGTTAAATGAAAAAAATGATGAAATCGGCGTACTTAAGAACAAATTAAATAGTATGAATAATAAGTTTTCAGATTATATTCCTAAGAAAGAGCATAGTTTATTGAAACAACAACTGGATGCTAAAGACAAGTTATGTCATAATTATCTTGACGAGATTGAAAGCTATAAGAATAATCTTACACTTAAGAAAGAGGAAGTTGTTAATTTAAAGCATAAATTGGAAGGGTCCATCAGTGAAAGAAACGATTTTGTAAGGAAGAAAAAGCATGAGATGATTGAACTTAAGAACAAGACAGATCTTTTCATAAAAGGAAAAAGTAAGGAGGCAGATACTCTAAGCAAAAAATTATCTATTCTAAATAAAGAAACATCAGCTTCAAAATTCATGAAGAAAATAGAAGTATTAAAGCAACAACTATATGACAAAGAAAAATTATGTAATTATTACGCGAGTGAAATAAATACATTAAAAGAAGAACTTAACATAACTGAGAGTGAAGTAAGCTCTGTAAGAAAACAGATATTAGACAGATCTATTACTCAAAAAGGAAAGATAAAAGAGCTTGGAAAAAAACTTGAGGAAAAGTTTGACCGGATTGATGATCTTAAACAACAATTGTTTGAGAAAAATAAACAGATTTCTGATAATAATGAGAAGATAGTTGTCTTACACCAGAACTTGGGTTTAAAGGATAAGGATGTTGACTCATTCAAACGAGAAGTGATTGGAAGAGATCAGCATATGGCTCAATTACATGAGAAAATTAATATTCTTATAAAGACTATCTCTGAGAAAGATGAATACCTAGAAGCGCTTAAAATCCAGCTTGTTAAGCAAGATGATACAACAATAAAGCTCTCTAATGATGCAGTGGCATTAAAGCAATCCTCAAATAATTTTAAAGAGAAGACTCAGCAATTAACACTTGAGAATGCTGAGTTAAGCGAAGAGTTAGAACGGCTTAGATATGAGCTTAATAAGTACAAATCACTTCTTCATGAGACAGAGAAGAAACAGAAGATGATTATCTCTGAGTTTAATAACAAATTCAAGAATCTTATTCTAGATTAAAAATAAATTAATAAAAAATAAAAAAATTAATTTTTCTTGACTCTTAAAGATTGTTGTATTACTGTTCTGTATTTATAGTCAAGGGTAAGGATCACCTGTTTTGTATATAATGTATCTGCAGGTAATGTAGTTGATTTACATCTTATCTGTGTCTTTCCATCAACTAATCTTGCTTCACCAGTCTTTCCAGCAGATGTGCATGTCCAGTAAATTGTACCTGCTACAGGTGATGCAGGTGGTACTGCCTCTGATAAACTAAATCCAACTTTATCATATCTTGGATTGAATATTTCACCAACTTTTGTTACTCTTCCGCCACCTACATTTTCAATATCAAATGTAAGTGCTAGTGTATCACTTCCTGCTGGATCTTCTCGTACAGAAGTTACTTTGATTGGAGCACCTGATGAATAAACAGTCTTGCTTCCGCTTATATCGCAGATTGTTTCATCTCTTAAATCTTGTTTAAAACAAACCTTAGGTACTGCTGCATATGTAGTATAATCATAATCTACATTTGCATAGAAGTCAGCGTCATAATAAGGTGTTGTAAGAGCTGCTACTACTGCATTATCTTTGAATTGAAGTGTTGTTTCTCCACCTAGTTTATTAAATTCAGACAATCCTTCTAATGCTGCTGTGTTATCTCTTGTTGATTCTGCTGTAGTTATCGCAAATAAGCTTGTATCGACGCCCTTTAAGGTTACTGTTAAATGTTTAGTTGTAGTATCTGATGCTACAATATCAACTTCTCCCTTGTTCTTAACAGTAACATGCACAGGGAAAGTCTCTCCAGTCCATACTGTGTTGATTCCATCTTCAATAATTCCCATCGGTTCAAAAGTTGCAACTACTCCTTGGTTTCCACCAATGTATGGAGACTTAGCAGGAGCATCTCCTGTACCTCCTCCTTCACAACCGACTAGTATAATAGCAATCCCAAGAATTAATGATAATACGCTAATTTTTTTCATTTGTATATACCTCCTTTCAAATAATTAATTGTTAATGTAATATTTTTACTTCTATATTCTGTATAATTCTATATAAAACTTTCGAATATGATATATTAATTTGGCGAAGCAGTTGATCTTATTTCTATTTGTTTTGATACAGAATCCATATAACCATATTCTAATTTTATATTAAGTGGAGTCTTGTAAGCAGAACCATCTGTAGTTGCGTCAAAGTTACAATATATTACTCCTTTTCCATCTATAAGCTTTAATTTACTAGGTTCACAATCACCACTATTTGTACTTGTAGCTCCAAGAGTATTAGCAGTTATAGTATAAGACAATATATCTCCAATATCTTTATACTTAACGTCAAATGGACAATCATTAAAGATTCCTACTACTGTTCCAGGTCCTGATTTTGAAACATGAATCTTAAAGAAAACTTTGCCAGGAGCCATCTCTTCTTCAACTTTAGTGATTATAAGAGGGGCACCTTGTCCTCCACTTACTCCTGTTATTAAGTCATTACTTTTACAAGCTTTTTCTCCTACTTCTCTGTATGGGTCAGGATCAATACAAACAACAGGTGCTGCAGTGGTTTCATAATTATAACAAGCATGTACTATCATTTTCTGTTGTATGCTATCTACACCTAAAAAATCTGTCAAATCAACTGTTCCTGCTTTATCACTGGTTAATGTAATCACATCAAATCCACCCTCAGAATTAAACCTACTTTTCCCTTCAATATTAAAATCAATTGCGCTTTCGCTTATATCTTTAATTATACTCCTATCAAACCCTGATAAATAAAGTTTTCCACTACTTATATCAAACGCACCTTTGTTTCTTAGTTCAACCATCACTGTAACTTCTTGTTGATTTGTTGTACCTTCATAATCATATACAAGGCTAGGGGGATTGTTCTTAACAAATCTCATATCAAGGCCTTGTGTACCTTTATGGAACTCAGTATCGACTGTGGATGCTGCTCTGTCTCTTGAGAATCCAGTGCATCCAGAAATAATAAACATTAATATTAGAGTAAATATGATTATAATTTTTGTTTTCATTCTGATACAAATTTTATTATTGACTTAGTCAATATATAAACTTTTTCTTTTTATGGTCTTAGTTATCTGTTCTTATGTATTTTTATCTGTTTTGAGATTGTAAAAGTATATCCATAATCAAGAGTTATTTTTAAAGGAGTTAAGAAGTTATTTACAGTTGACTTATCAAAACCATTTACAATATTATCATGATCGCTTTTCTTATTATCATAACTAGAACATCTTACAAAATCTTCTTCGTTTATCAAACGTAAAGGCTTTTTCTCACACCTTAAAGCTCGGTTACCTACCTCTCCTAAATTAAGCAGTGCTTCTATGTCTAATCTATTATAATTGCTTTTATCAATTCCAGTAGCATCACATGCTTTTTTAACAGAATCAGATGTTATAACTTGCCCTTTTCCTTTATTCTTGATATAAATCAAATATTGAGGGAAAATATAATCTCGTCCACCTATTGTTTTTGTTATTACGCCTGCTTCAACTTTTGTTACAGCCACAGGTGCTCCTTGGCTTACCATTGATTCTGTTTTCATTTCACAGGCCTTCTCACCTGGTTTAGTATTATATATATCAGTATCAATGCATACATCAGCAACTGCCTTTGTTTGGTATTTGTAGCATGCTGTCACAAAGATATCTGAAGTGTGTATTTCACTTCTTGGGTCAATTAACTTTGTGCTTATGTCAAATCTTTTGACTATCTGTTCACCTTTTATGTTGAATCTTGATTTTCCTCCTAGTTCTATTGTCTGACTACTTGTTTCATCAGTCAAATAATTAATTTTTGTCATATAATCTTCTTCAATAGTCACTGCAATAATTCCATTAGCTTCTTTATTTGCAACTGTTTCTCCTTCTTTAGGAATATTAATGTCAAAAGCACCCTGATTTTTTACCATCAATCCAATACTGAATGGTTCATTCTCAAGCAGTTTATCTGGTGGCATATTATCTAGGAATTCCATTGTGATTCCATCAACACCTGTATAAATATTGATGCTTGTAATCGGGTCTTCTTTTCCTCTTCCTCCACTACATCCTACTATAAAGAGCACAACCACCATTAGTATAATTATTTTAATTTTCATTTTTTATGATATTGTAACCGAACCACTACAATGATCTAGATATGTTCCTGCCCCTCTATAACCTGTAGCTGCTGCTGCTAAATCTCCATTTTTATTTCTTATATTTGCCATTAATATATCAAAGCCCTTCCTCACATTTTCACTATAACTTGTTATTATATCGACCGAGTCAATACCAGTGTGTGCATTTATATTTATTTGAGAGATGCCTACACAACATCCATCAGCATCACTTGTTCCAGTATTACTTGCAACAAGTTCATAGTAATCTGAATCAATTCCTGTTTTTGTTAAAAATTGTCGATAAGTTGATTCTTGTTTTAACATTTTTAAGAAACATTCCTTAATCTTTGCTTTATCTCCTGCATCTGGCACATCTGTTAATGCATTAATTTTAGAATCAATAACAGACTTTATTTGATCAATATTTGGAAAAGTTACTAAATCTTTCTTAATCAATAAACCTCTAAAATCACCACCAATTACCTTATTACCTTTTTTATTAGTATATTCATTAAGCAATTTTCTTCTATCAACCTCGATTCTTAGTGCAGCTGTTGTGTCCACTTTTGTATATTGTATCTCTGTGTTAGCGAGAGGAAAGTTATCTTCTAAATCAGTCGCAGGATTCTTTACACTTATTGTGATCTCTTCTTCAGCAAGGTATTTGTAATCAGCTCTTACTCTGAAATATTTTGTAGTTATAGGTGTACTGCCTAATACTTCTTTTTCAAAACCAATTCTGCAACTAAAAGATTGATACTTTTCAACATTTTGTAATCTTAGCTCTGTTACTAAATTAGGATTAAGTTTATATGTCTTAAAGTTAGTACAATCTTCCTTACATTTAGTTCTTATATCTTCGTTTTGTGATAATCCTTCATCATCTTCACTGTAATATTCATCACAATCACTTTTACATTCCTCATTTGTATAATCAATGAATTCATGGTCACAGAAACCTTTCTTAGCCTCGTTAGGTATCTGGAAAGTTAATTTATTGAACTGTTGAATCTCTCCATCCCATTTATTCTCAATAGTTATCCCTAACCTTATTCCTCTTTCATCATATTCTTTCTTGACTCTTATTATTGCTGTTGATGTTTCAATTCCTATTCCAACTGGTCCGTTTGTATAGACTGCAATAGGTTTTTTATCTTTAATTCCATATTCTTTGTAAATATCAATCTCTTCTCTTACCAAAGCACGATATCTTTCATCATCAATAAGATATGCTTTTTGATAAGCATCAGTTGCAAAATCAAATTTGGCTTGCACTTTAACAGTGTAAGAACCTCCTTCGCTTAACTTTCCTAGTTCACATGCAAGGTCAACTTCTTCTAGTGAAGTAAATTGAGGTATCTCTGGCGGATCAGCACTGACTTCTTTGACTTTCTTATTACTCTTTTCAACAATACATTTGATATCTGTTATACTAATGGGTTTGCCAATTGTTTTTGCTCTTAAAACTGCCCATATAGTGATATCGTCGGTTGTATATAATTTTAAATCAGCAGGAGCTATATCTTCAATATAAACACCCAATTTCTCATATTGGTTGTCTTCGACCCTGCCTGAATAATAATCTCCGCTGGGCCCAAGAGCATAATTAAATTGCCTATTAAAGAAAAATTTGATTTGGTTAGGGATTTCCAATATTCCTCCTACCACTGCACCTATTGCATTTGTGAACGTTTCTATCACTTGTTTACCTTCCTGCATTTCAGCAACAGTTGTTCCTTGTTCTTTCAAATCTTGAAGCTGTTTTTGATAGGTTGGGGACATCATCAAACTTGCGACTAAAACAATGAACCAAAATAAGAATATTGAACTTTTGATAAATCTCTGTAGTTTTGTCCTCTCAGGATTGTTAAAGTATCCAAAACAGTAGAACCACCACGGCGTAAACAATGGATTAAATAATCCAACACTTATGAAAGCAGGCAGAAAACCATCCGCGGCGTTGACAACAAGGTAAGGTCTTATTCCTATCCATACACTACTTATCACAAAGAACATGAATACTTGATAAAGAAGATGCTCACTTTTATCTTCTGGTTTGATAAGAAAGAACCATACTATTATCAAAAAAACCAGATCTACGATGGTGCTATACCAAAAGTTCCAATTACTTGTTAATTTAAGAACATAATGTGTAAATAATGATAAGAATATTATAAATCCAAAAGAGCCAGACTTTACAGTTGCATAAGCTCCTCCAGCAATACCTAAACCTGCAGTGACTTTAGCTTTTCCTTGTTGTGCAACGTTCTTTGTTGTTTGCGCTGCCTGTGATGCAACATATCTTGCTTGGGTGGCAGCTCTCTGTGCAGATTCAACCTTACCTTGGGCATTTTGTCTAAACTGTTGCCCTTTATCTCTAGCGGTTCTCAGTTTCCCTGCAATATTAGCTATCCTTGCTACGTTAGCGGGGCTTACCATTTACATCCTCTTTTCTAAAAAGAAAAATCATTCTTCTAGCTTGATTTCAAGCTCTACAATATTAAGTGTTGATTTAGGTCTTATCTCTATGTAATTATTCCCTTTCCTTAACCAGCTATCAATGTTTCTGGTGTATTCTTCTCTTTTTTGATCTATATTTGTGAGATGGCCATTTATATTTAGTATGGCTTCTTTATCTTCCTCATCGTCAACAAATAGTATCCTTAATTTCGTATTGAGCACATCATCAATAACATCCTGATAATCTGTTTCATTGGCTTCAAAATAATATGTGATTGAATCAGCTTCTTTTAATTCAGTCTTTACCTTTATTTGATCAATAAGATAATTACCTTTATTTGTCTTAAATACAATCTTGTTCTCTCCTGAATTAAGGAAAACATCTGAGATTGGAATTGGTCTTGATGAAGCACCACAATCCGGGATGCCTAAGAATATCTCATGGCCATTAACACTTACATCTAACCTGCCTACATCAGCCGGATTACAATCTGCAAAGAATTTTAATGTTGCTTTTTCAAGGTTAACTTTCTCTATGCCGGTTAGTTCAAACACATTTCTACTTTCCTGCCCTGAAACATCAGTGACATAACCAGTAATCTGTATGTTCTGTAGATTAAATTCATTTGTCTTCCAGAAAGCAGCACCTACTGGTGAAACATCAAACTCTAAACTATTATCTTCTTTAAGTAACTCTTTAGGTAAGTCAACAGGGTCAACATTTATTGTGTCAATCTTACTTTCAAAGATAAGCTCGTCATTTAATTTAATAAGTAATCTTCCTTTATGTGTTTTTGCAAGGAAAGAAAGTTTTAAACCTTCTGTATTCTCTAAATCATCTATCTTGAAAATAATTATCTTATTTTTGCTATCAAATACTCCACTTTTGATATAAAATGGATTAATCTCTTTTATTACATCTGCATCTGTCTTAAAGAATAAGTATACCGAAGGAATGTCATGTTCAAATTCTGTTCTACTTAGATAATCAAGACGTCCAACGCTTTCGAGCAGTAATGAGTGATTTCCTCCTTCATCTTCATTTACTATTCTGTTTCCATCGTCGTCATAATCTCCTTCTAATAATTCTCGTCTTTCTTCTGTAGGTAAAAATAAGATATATAATACAATAATTAGCACAATTACCATAATAAGTGATGAAGCACCACTAACACTCTCTTGTCCTTTTTTCTTCATAAGTTATACACCTTCTTTTTCGTACTACTATCTAATAACTTTTAAATAAGAAAGTTTATATATAAATATATTTCTATTTTACTGTTATGAAAATTATACATCAGAATCTTAAGAAAGGAGAACTAAAAGTCTCTGTTGAGAACTCAGATGATATGTGGTATCTCAGTACGATAGTTGACTTAGGTGATTTGGTTAAAGGAAAGACTATAAGAAAGATTAAATTAGGTATAAACGATCAAAGGTCGTCCAATATTATAAAAAAACCAGTTTTTCTTAAGATTGAGGTTGATAAAGTTAGTTTTGGTAAGACTTCTAGCTTATTAAGAATATCTGGTAAGATTACAGAAGGTCCTGAAGATATTTCGTTAGGATCACATCATACTTTCAACGTTGAAGAAAATACAGTGTTGACCATTATAAAAGATAAATGGTTGAAATTCCAGTTAGATAAAGTAAAGGAAGCATCTTCATCAAAAATTCCTAAAATATTAGTCTGTGTTTTTGACCGTGAAGAATCACATTTCGCTTTGCTCAAAAAATATGGTTATCAGTTACTAAGCAAATTTTCAGGAGATGTTCAGAAAAAAGGAATTGATGAAAAAGTTAAAGGAAATTTCTATAATGAAATAATAGACCAGTTGATTGAATATGATAAAAGGCATAAGCTTGATACAATCATATTGGCAAGTCCGGCTTTCTGGAAAGAAGATCTTATGAAACAATTGAAAGATGAGTCGCTTAAGAAGAAGATTACTCTTGCAACATGCTCTTCTGTCGGAAAAAATGCAATTGACGAAGTCTTAAAAAGAGATGAGACTAAGGACGCACTTAAGCAGGACAGGATTGCTAAAGAGATGAATCTTGTCGAAGATTTATTAGTCGAAATTTCAAAGAATAATCTTGCAGCTTACGGGATCAAAGAAGTTGCAGAAGCTGTTAATGCAGGTGCAGTAAAAACTTTATTAGTAACAGATGGATTAATTCATAAACTAAGAGAACAAGAGAGATACGAAAAACTTGATAATATTATGAGATCATCTGAAAACGTCAAAGCAGATGTAAAGATAATTAGTTCAGAACACCACGGCGGTAAACAGCTTGATGGTCTTGGTGGAATCGGCGCAATTCTTAGATATAAATTAAATTATTGATTATTTTTATTAAGGTAGAACTTTCTCTGCTTTTGATGAGCATTGATAATTTTGAGTTTTAAAGTACGTTAAAAACAAATAAAATAAATCCATGCTCATTTTCTCTCTGAAGACTTTTCCAATTATCTAACACACTAACCACAATAAGAACATTTATATACTTTTATCCTTAATATTGACATAGAAAAAAGGGGAACATGCAATTATTAATTTCATTTATACAAAATAATCTACTTTTAGTTTTGTTTCTTGTAGCTATCTTATCATTATTATTTGCAGCGTTTAAATCTCATTTTATTATAAAACACAGTCCGGGCAATAAGCTTATGCAGGAAATATCAGAAGAGATTCATAAGGGAGCAATGGCTTTTCTTAATAAAGAATATAAGATCCTTGCTTTGTTCATTATATTATTCTTTATTGTATTTATAGTTTTTATTGATTATAGAATTGCAATCACTTTTGTTGTTGGAGCAATATTCTCAGCTACTGCAGGTAATATTGCTATGAGAATCGCTACTCGCGCTAATGTTAGGACTGCAGAAGCATCTAAAAAAAGTCTTAATGCAGGACTCACTGTTGCATACTCTAGCGGAATTGTAATGGGCATGGCAAATGTAGGCCTAGGATTAGCAGGAATCATCGCTCTTTATTATATATTCAAAGACCCTAGTATCATATACGGTTTTGGTTTTGGTGCATCATCAGTCGCTTTTTTTGCAAGAGTTGGCGGTGGAATCTATACTAAAGCAGCAGATGTTGGTGCTGACCTTGTTGGAAAAATTGAGGCAGGAATCCCTGAAGACGATCCAAGAAATCCTGCAGTCATTGCAGACAATGTAGGTGATAATGTCGGTGATGTGGCAGGCATGGGTGCAGATCTCTTTGAGAGTTATGTCCAGAGTATCATTGCAGCCATGGTACTTGGTCTTATATTTTATTCAACAAAAGGACTCATGCTTCCTTTGATAATTGCTGCAGTTGGTATAATAGCTTCAATTTTTGGCACATTCTTTGTTCATGTTAAGAAAGATAAACTTTATTCAGCTATTGACCATGGTACTTATGCAAGTGCAATCTTTATGGCAGTTGGTTTATTCCTTATTTCTTATTTCTATATGAATGACTTAAAAATATTCTATGTAACTTTAACAGGACTTTTAACTGGAGTATTAGTTGGATATTCGTCTGAATATTATACCTCAACAAAAAGAAAACCAACCAAAGAAATCGCTGAGGCAACAAAGACAGGTGCTGCAACAAACATTATCTCTGGAATATCAGTTGGTATGATTTCAACAATGCCTCCTATATTAATTATATCTGTGGCTATCTTAATCTCATATTATTTTGTAGGATTATATGGTATTGCTATTGCTGCTGTCGGTATGTTAAGTATTTTAGGGATAACACTTTCAAATGATGGTTACGGGCCTGTTGTTGATAATGCAGCTGGCATATCTCAAATGGCCAAGCTTGGTCCTAAAGTAAGGAAAAGAACAGAGTTCTTAGATGAAGTAGGCAATACAACCGCGGCAATCAGTAAAGGTTTGCAATTAGGTGCTTCTGCATTAACAGTGCTTGCATTGTTTGCAAGTTACCTTGAAGTGACTGGTTTAGAAGTAATAAATTTAAGCGATGCAAAAGTCATAGTTGGCCTTCTTATAGGTGGTATGTCATCTTTCCTTTTCTCAGGACTTATAATCAAAGCAGTTGGTTCAGCAGCTTTCAAGATGGTCCAAGAAGTAAGAAGACAGTTTAAGAATAAAGGAATCTTAAGCGGTAAAGTTAAACCAAACTCATTGAGATGCGTTGAGATAAGTACAGATACTGCCCTCAAAAAAATGGTGCTTCCAAGTATGCTTGCAATCCTTTTACCAATAGCTATGGGATTAATTTTAGGTATAGATGCACTTGGTGGTCTCTTGATTGGAACTATTATTACTGGAGTATTATTATCTCTGTTCATGGACAATTCAGGAGGGGCATGGGACAACGCTAAGAAGTACATCGAGAAAGGGAATTATGGTGGCAAAGGCTCTGATGCTCATAAAGCTTCAATTGTAGGTGATACAGTTGGTGATCCTTTTAAGGACGCAGCAGGACCTGCTTTAGATATTTTAATAAAGTTGATGTCAATCACAGCGCTTGTGTTTGTGCCTTTATTCCTATAAAGAGAGTTGATGAAGAATGAAAATAGAATCAATGTCAATTGAAGGGAAGAAATTTAAGCCTTCTAAAGAATTTGTGAGTAAATCATATTTCAAAAGTATGAGTGAGTATAATCGGCTTTATGATCAATCTATTAAGAATCCTAATAAATTCTGGGCTGAGCAAGCTAAAGAACTGGAGTGGTTCAAAAAATGGAAAAATGTTTCTTCATGGGATAATAAAAAGATTGTTTGTAAATGGTTTGAAGGCGGTAAGATCAATGTGTCTTACAATTGTCTTGATAGGCATGTACACTCTTGGAGAAAAAACAAAGCAGCTATAATCTGGATCGCTGAAGACGGTGAAGAAAAAACTTTCACTTATGAACAGCTTTTGAATGAAGTTTGCAAATTCTCAAATGTTCTTAAGAAGAAAGGTATCAAGAAAGGTGATCGTATTTGTATTTATATGCCCATGGTACCTGAACTTGCAATAGCCATGTTAGCATGTACAAGGATTGGGGCAATACACTCAATTGTTTTTGGAGGATTCAGTGCAGAGTCATTAAAAGACAGGATTCATGATAGTAACGCTAAATTATTGATCACAAGTGATGGTAGTTTCAGACGTGGAAAAATAATCTCACTTAAAAAAAATGCTGATTTTGCCATTAGAGCATGTAAATGCCTCAGTTCTATTATTGTCGTTAAAAGGACAGGTGATGTGACTAAATTAGGAAAAAAAGAAACCTGGTGGCATGAAGATATGCAATCAGTAAATTCAGATTGTAAACCAGAACATATGGATTCAGAAGATCCTTTGTTCATACTATATACAAGCGGCACAACAGGCAAACCAAAAGGAGTTCTTCATACAACAGCAGGTTATCTCCTTTATGCGCACTTAACTTTCAAATGGATTTTTGATTATAGAGAAGAAGATACTTACTGGTGTACTGCTGATCTTGGATGGATTACAGGTCATAGTTATATTGTATATGGTCCTTTATCGAATGGAGCAACATCAATTATGTTTGAAGGAGTTCCTGATTATCCAAAACCTGATCGTGCATGGGAGATTATAGAAAAACACAAAGTAAATATATTTTATACTGCACCAACAGCAATAAGAGCTTTATCAAGATACGGAGACAAATGGCCTAAGAAACATGACTTAAGTTCATTAAGATTGCTTGGTAGCGTGGGTGAACCGATTAATCCTGATGCATGGATGTGGTACTATAAGAATATTGGAAATAAGAAATGTCCTATTGTGGATACATGGTGGCAGACAGAAACGGGAGGAATTTTAATTACACCAATACCAGGTGCAATGTCTCTTAAGCCAGGATCAGCATGCAAGCCTTTCTTTGGAGTCAGGCCTTCAATATTAAAAGAGGATGGATCAAGATCCAAAAAAAATGAAGGTGGTTATCTTGTAATAGAGAAACCCTGGCCTGGAATGATGCGTACTATCTATGGGGATCAAAAACGTTTTAAGGAAACATATTTCAGTAAGTTCCCTGGTATCTATCTAACAGGTGATGGTGCAAAAGTCGATAAAGATGGTTATTATTGGATAATGGGTAGATTAGATGATGTAATTAATGTATCAGGTCATAGGATAGGGACTGCTGAAGTTGAGAGCGCTTTAGTCAGTCACAAAGCAGTTGCAGAGGCAGCTGTTGTGCCAATGCCTCATAAAATAAAAGGTCAAGCACTTTACGCTTTTGTGATTCTTAAGAAAGGAAACAAAAAAACTAATTCTTTGAAGCTTGATTTGATTAAACATGTTGGAAAAGAAATAGGCCATATTGCAAAACCTGATGGACTTCAGTTTGCAGACTCATTACCTAAAACAAGATCAGGCAAAATCATGAGACGCATACTAAAGGCTATTGCAGAAGGCAAGAAAGATGTTGGTGATATAACTACTTTGGCTGATTCATCTGTTGTCAAATCTTTATTAATCGAAAGAAAAAAACTTCGATAAAATATATTATTGATTAATTACGAACAAATGCTACTATTGTTAAAAAGTAATATTTATATATAAGTTAGGCTTTTATTAGAATTAATTATTAACAGCGTCTATATTTTTAATTATCGAAAAAAGAGGGGGGAAGTTTAAATGATTGTCAAAGACGAATTTTTAAGTAAACTAAGAAGGTATTTCTCATTGAACTTATATGAGGTTAAAATATGGGCTGCGTTACTTTCTAGGGGAGTTTCTACTGCTGGTGAACTAAGCGATATCGCAAATGTTCCAAGAAGCAGAAGTTATGATGTTCTTGAAAGCCTTGAAAAGAAAGGATTTGTAATCATGAAGATTGGCAAACCTATTAAATATATCGCCGTCCCTCCTGTTGAAGTAGTTACAAGAGTCAAGAAAAATATGCATGAAGAAGCTCAGGAAAAAATTAAACGTTTAGATAATATGAAAAATACAGAAGTTCTTGCTGAGATTAACACTTTACATTCACAGGGAATTGAATTGATAGAACCAAGTGACTTAAGCGGTAGCCTAAGAGGACGACATAATCTTTACAACCATCTTGAGCTTGCTATCAGAAGCGCAGAGAAATCTGTTGATATCATGACAACATCTCAGGGATTGATGAGAAAGATTGAAGGACTTAAGCCAACATTTGAAAAGATTAAGAAGAAAGGAGTGAATATAAGAATTGCTGCTCCTTTGACTAAAGAAACAAAGAGTGCTGTCAAAGACATCTGCAATGTTGCAGATGTGAGACATACTGATAATAAGGCAAGGTTTGCTATAATTGATAATAAAGATTTGATATTCATGGTGCTGGATGATAAAGAAGTTCATCCTACTTATGATATTGGAATCTGGGTCAATACGCCATTCTTTGCTTCAGCATTAAGTAATCTGTTCGATCTTTCTTGGGATGGTATGAAACCCTCTGACCAGATTTTTAAGAGATAATTTTTATTTTTTCCTCTATTACTTTCAAAAGATTTAAATATAGTTCTTGAGCAACATAATTAGAGATGTACGACATAAATCGACTAACAAATTCATTGCATCCTTTAGAGAATAAGGTACTCTCAGTTTTAAACAAACACACTAATTTCTTTGAGATTGTAAAGGTAACAGGGCTTAAAGATATTGAAGTAATGCGCGCACTACAATGGTTACAGAACAAAGAGATAATCGCTTTGAAGGAAGATGTAAAAGAATTGATAACTTTAGATTCTAATGGACTTAATTATCTTGAGTCTGGCTTGCCTGAAAAAAGATTCCTTGAATCGATAGAATCAAAGAAACTTAATTTAGATGAGATCAAAGATGCAGCAAAACTTAACCAGAGTGAGATTGGGATCAGCCTGGGTGTTCTTAAATCAAAGGTAGCAATTCAAGTAGATAAAGACAATAAGACGAACCAATTAATTGTTAAAATCACTGATCAAGGAAAGAGATTACTGAACAAAGAATCACTTGAAGAGATATTCCTCCAGAAAGATTTTCCGCTTGAGTTTAAATCACTTAACGAAGAAGAACTGTTCGCTTATCAAAATTTAAAGAAAAGAAAGAATATTATTAAAACTGATATTAAGAAGATAAGAACAGCTATGCTTACAGAGCTTGGTAAAAAGATAATTAATAGGGTAGTTATTGGCAAAAGCGTGGTTGATCGAGTAACTTCTTCAATGCTCAAAGATGGTTCATGGAAAGGTAAAGATTTTAGAGGTTATGATCTTAAGTCAGACGTGCCAAGGATTTTTGGTGGTAAAAGACATTTTGTCAATAAATCAATTGAGTATGTAAAGCAGATATGGACTGAATTAGGTTTTAAAGAGATGACTGGTCCAATTCTGAATACTTCTTTCTGGAACTTTGATTCACTGTTTGTTCCTCAAGACCATCCTGCCAGAGAGATGCAGGACACTTTCTTCATAAAATCCCCTCATAAAGGGAAGATAGTTGATACTAAACTCATGAAAAAAGTCAAAGCCATGCATGAGCATGGCGGTAAACTAGATAGCACTGGCTGGCAATACCAATGGGATGAAGAAGAAGCTAAGAAGAATATAATGCGTACTCATACAACAATCCTTTCGGCTAAGACTTTAGCACAATTAAGAAAAGATGACTGGCCTGCAAAATATTTTGCAGTTGGTAAATGCTTCAGAAATGAAACACTTGACTGGAAACATTTATTTGAATTTAATCAGGTTGAAGGTATTGTAGTTGATCCAGATGCAAACTTTAGAAATCATATTGGTTATTTGAGAGAATTCTTCAGAAAACTAGGATTCCCTCATGCTCGGTTCAGACCAGCATATTTTCCTTATACAGAGATGTCATTAGAAATTGATGTATTTCATCCAATACATAAAGAATGGATTGAGCTTGGTGGTACAGGAATATTCAGACCAGAAGTGGTAGAACCATTGCTTGGAGAAGCTGTCCCTGTACTTGCATGGGGTCCAGGATTTGATAGGATTATAATGGATTATTACAAAATAGCAGACATGAGAGAACTTTATAAGAACGATATTAAACAATTAAGAGAGATGAAAGCGTGGTTGAGATGATGGTTAAGATACTTTTAGTTAATGCAAGTCCAAGAAAGAAAAGTTGTAAAGAAATGATAGATTTTGCAATACCTTTAATCAAAAAGAATGTTTTTGAACCTCAAATTCTCAACCTGTCTGAGAAAGACATAAACTTTTGTAAACATTGTGATTATTGTAAAACACATGATCATTGCACTATTGATGATGATTGTAACTCTCTTAATTCAGAAATGGCCAAGGCAGATGCAATCATATTCGTAACTCCTGTATATTTTGGAGGGATGACTGGTCAATTAAAGACTGTATTTGATAGGACATTACCAATCCGAAGAAACGGGTTTCAATTAAAGGACAAAATAGGTGCAGTATTTACAGTTGGTGGTAGCAGAAACGGTGGCCAGGAACTAACAATTGCTGACGTGATGGCTTTCATGCACATTCATGGTATGATTGTAGTAGCTGACGATAATCATTTTGGTGGAACAGTCCATAACCCTTTTTCAGAAGACGAATTTGGTCAGGAGACTGTTAAATCAACTACTGAAAAAGTTTGTAGATTATTAAAAAGATTAAACTAATAAGATAAAATAAAATGCCAACAATAACATTAAGTAAAAAAGTATTTGAAGTTTTAGTAGGCAAGAAACTCCCTCTTGATAAGCTTAAAGACAGAATAAGCATGCTTGGAACTGACCTAGAGGGTATTGAAGGTGACGAGATCTCTGTCGAAGTGTTTCCTAATAGGCCGGACATGTTGTCTGTACAAGGATTTGCAAGAGCATTTTCTTCATTCATTGGTCTGAAAACAGGATTAAAAAAATATGATGTTAAGAAATCAGGTGAAAAAGTAATCATTGATAGTTCTGTTAAAGATATAAGACCATATACGGCATGCGCAATCGTAAAAGGACTTAAGTTTGATGACGAGAATATAAAAGATATTATACAGATACAAGAAAAACTTCATATTACATATGGTCGAAACAGAAGAAAAGCAGCAATTGGAATTTATCCATTTGAGAAAATTAAGCTACCTATAAAATTTGTTGCTAAGAAGCCTGAAGAGATAAAGTTTCAACCATTAGAATTCCCACGTACAATCAATGGTAAGCAAATACTTAGCCAGCATCCTGCTGGAAAGGAATATGGTCATCTTCTTGAAGGCATGAAAAAATACCCTGTTTTTATTGATGCTAATGATAAGATCTTATCAATGCCTCCTATAATCAATTCACATGATGTTGGTAAGATAACAGATAAGACAAAAGATGTTTTTATCGAATGCAGTGGATTTGATCTTAATGTGCTCAAGAAATGCCTTAATATAATTGTCACTTCATTGGCAGAGATGGGAGGCAAGATATATTCAATGGAACTAGAAGGTTATGAAAATAAAGAAACAACGCCTGATCTTAGTCCTGGAAAAATGAAGCTTGACATCAATTATGTTAATAAATTACTAGGAATTAATCTAAAAGAATCAGATATCAAAGAGTTATTAGGAAAGATGGGTTTAGGTTATCAGAATAAAACAGCATTCATACCATCTTACAGGACAGACATATTACATCCAATGGACCTTGTTGAAGACATTGCGATTGCGTATGGCTATGAGAATTTTGAAGAACAAATACCTAACATATCAACAACAGGCGAGATTGATGCTTTTGAACAATTTAAATCGAGAGTTGCTGATATTCTTGTAGGTGTTAATCTGCTTGAAGTGATGACTTATCATATCACAAATAAAGAGTTTCAAAACAAGAAGATGAAATCTGACATGAAACTTATTGAACTTAACAACTCCAAATCAAAAGAATATAATGTCCTTAGAACCTGGATGATTCCTTGTTTACTACAGGTGTTAAGCGAGAATAAGCACAATGAATATCCTCAGAATATATTCGATATTGGTGTTATCTTCAAAGAAAACGAATCGACTGAAACAGGTACAGAAGAAGCAGCTAGGTTATGTGTTGCGCTATGTAATGATAAGGTAGATTTTACTCTGATTAAACAGATACTTGATTACCTAATGTCAGCACTCAGTCTTGAATATACAATTGAAGACACTGAAAACAATTCTTTTATCCCTGGTAGAGTTGGTAGAGTCAGTGTTAAAGATAAGAGAGTAGCTTATATTGGAGAGATTCACCCAGAAGTCTTGTCTAATTTTGACATTAATACTCCTGTCGCTGTTTTAGAATTGAATCTTACTGATTTGTTTGAGATAATAAGAAATAAAAAATAAAATAATTAATCCTTTTTCTTAGGACTTGTTTTTGGCTTAACTGTTTTAGCCTTTACTTCTTTATTTTCAGCAGGTTTTTCTTTTCCTTTTTCTTCAAGCTTTTTCTCTATTCCTGCATCATTTGCCTTTTCCTGTTCTTCACTAGCCTTCTTTTTTTCTTCCTTCTTTTTTTCTCTTTGTTCTTTTAACTGTTCAGGAGTCTTTCTCTTCTTTATTGGTCTCTCTGTCTTCTGCTTAGGCTTTGTAACTCTAGGATTAAGCTTTAATTTTTTGAATTCAGATACTATAGAATCATGACTTGCTTTCTTAGATATCTCTATTGTTTCATCTAATGGTTCAAGGTGAACGATATTACACTTTCTTCTTCTTGTTTCACCATCTATTAGAACATGATTATTCTCTAGAACATCTACAATAACACATTTCTTACTAGCATCTCTACCAGCAATCTTTACACATAATCTTCCTACTTCAAACATTTTTCTGTTCCTCCGATATCCCTTTTAATAAACATTGTTACCAAATGTTTTAGGATATTTTACTGTCTTATATCTGATTTAATCTTCTCTCTCATACACTTACTACAAAGTACGCCGCCAAATGGTCTCTGTGGTCTCTTCTTTGTCTTTGGCATGTTCTGCATCTTATAAGGTCTTTCTCTAGGAACGCCTTTCAATACATCACTGCATTTACTGCAATGAGCCTTCTTAGGCTTTCTTTTCTTATATTGCAGACTAACTCTTGTTGATACTTTCGTGTACACTCGTCTTAATGATCTTGATTTATGTTTTCCTGCTGGCATATTTAATCACTTTTGTTTTATTTTTTACTCTTATTACACTAAAAAAGGGGTTGTAAGGGGTTTAAATATTTTTTGAATTTTTTTGGAATTCTAAACCGATTAAAACCCTTTGGTTTTAATATGTCGGGAATATACCACTGGTTTGTAACCAGTGGACGATGTCCATCTTCTTTTTGTGAAGATGGTATATTCCTGAGCATGCTCAAGAACCACCTGAATCATGTTAACTATGCTATATGCATGCCACCGGTCTGTGACAGGTGGTTCTTGACAGTTTTCTAATGTATTTTCATTACCTTTCTTAACCCTATACTGAACACTAATGAGAATATAATGTATGCTCCAAGCCATCCTGGTCTCCATCCAAATATACTAAAATCACCAAATGGTTTCATTGGTTTATTATCAATCTTGATCTCTTTTAATCCTTGGTCTCCCACTTTTTCAACTGGATCTTTATATCCATGTTCACTTGTTATCAATAATTCTTTAGTATAACTATTGCCTTTAAATTTGTATTCTAAGATATAATCTCCTTCTCTTCCACTTAATGTCCATTTAGCCATACTATTTTTGATGTTTCTTCTTGACTCACCACTCTTGATAACTATTCCATTAGAGACAATTAGTTCTACATCTCCTTCAATATTTTCGTCGAATACCATAGTTGTTGTGAAATCAGTATCAGGCATAATTGGTACAAAAGCGAAGTTAGCATTAAGCCATCCAAAGATAATTATGATTGGAAGAAAAGTAATCAAAGTAGGTTTCATGGAATGTTTCATATATTCCATATTTTTCTTCATTGCCTCTTTTTGCATTGACATCACTTTGCCAGGGTCTTTACTGAACTCTTTCATCTCTTTCTGAGTCTTCTTCATATCAGCTTTAAGTTCTTTCATAAGTTCCTGGTCAGTGAACATTTTGTACGCTATTGTAATAACAAATGAAATCCCAAAAGAAATAATTATGATTGCAACAATAGGATTTAGATCCAGCAGAGGACCTAGTATAGGATTAATAATAGACTCAAACATTCTTATCCTCCACCCATGAATTTTCTTAACATCGGATGCATATCCATCATATGTTGTTTTGCAATGTCTTCGTATAGTTTATATACGATCATGACAGTAAGCAAGATACCAGTACCATTACTTAAAGCACCTGACAAATCAGCTATAGAAGCTAGGAATCCTACAGTAAGTGCACCCATTATAGTTAATGGTTTAATATATCTATCAAGCAACCTTTCCAGTATTCTTTGATCTTTTCTGAATCCCGGTATCTGTAATCCTGATGACATAATCTGCTTAGCTTGGCTTTTTGAATCCATGCCAGCTGTTTGTACCCAAAACCATGAGAATAATACTGCACCACCCATCATGAAAGTCATATATGTCATTGCATGTCCAAAATCAGTAAAAGTTATTGACCCTTTTATAATTTGGCCGACTATATCTGGTGGGTTAATCCATGCAACTAAACCTGTTGCAGGGGTATTTCCTACAAACGTTCCAAAAATGTGTATTCCTTTATTTTGTAATAGTCTTGCCCATAATTGTATGTTTGCCATTAAAGCAGCGACTAATATAACTGGTATGTTGCTTGTATATATAAAATTAAGAGGCCATCTCATACCTTGTCCTCTTACTCTTCCAAATGATAATGGTATCTCTATCTTCATTGCCTGTGCATAAACAGACATCATAAAGACAGCTATAGTTGATAATACTGCAGCCAACATTAGTCCTGCAGTGATAGGATCTCCAATTGATAATGCTCTAAATAATTCTGGGATTGCTCCTGTGTAAGCTTCTGGGTTTGCTGGGCTCTTTAGCCAGCTTAACGCTCTTATGAAAACGCTTTGTGATACTCCTGCTGCGATGAATAGACTCACACCAGAACCAAAGCCCCATTTGCTTACTATCTCATCCATGAAAAGGATTAACATTCCTCCCAGGATTAATTGGAATATAAGTATAGATTGTAACTGCCCATAAATTGCAGTACCTAAAAAGTCAGCTGATGGTGATAGTCCTCCCATCTTTATATAAACTATTGCTTCAAATATAATGAAGAATATAGCTCCTAGTTTCTGTACTCCTTGGAATTTCCTTTTACCATCATGAGTAGTAAGATCAAACTTCATAATACCTGATCCGTTTAGAAGTTGTAGCACAATAGATGCAGTAACAATCGGACCAATTCCAAGTGAGATAATGCTTCCAAATGATGCGCCAAGTATGATTGATAAGAATTCAAATTGTTCAAGTGCATTATGTCCTAATCCAAATAAAGGAACAAGTCCCAATGTAAAGAATAATAGTAATGTGACTCCTGTCCATTTCATTTTTTCTTTAAAGGACAGTCTCTTCTGAGTTGGTGATATAACCTCAGGAAGATTCATTAGAATACTGTTAAACACAGACATTTTTTATCTCAATCTTCCTCTTTTTTTACTCTTGTTTTTTTTCAACTACTTTCTTTTCCGCTTTAACTTCAGGAAGCACAACTTCACCGCCTGCACTTTCTATTTTTTCAATAGCTTTTTTTGATGCTAATAAAGTGGTTATCTTATACTTGTTCTTAACGTTTCCGCTGCTTAACAATTTGTTATAACCAAGCTTTTGTAGGTCGACTTCATATACACCTTTGTTATCTATAATAACTTTCTTATTTAATAATTTATCTAATTTATCATCAAAATATGATAGATTGATTGCTTTTACATCAATCTTTACATTTTTCTTTTTAAAACCGAATTTACCCTGGAATTTTTTATCTTTCCAGAATTTTGGTTTGTTTGCATCTCCTCTTTTACCAGAGCCAGCATTACCTCTTCCACCTCTATTTCCAGCACCTCTGTGCTTTTTCATAGCGCCCCATCCATGGGTTTTGCTTCCTCTCTGTCTTGAGTTTTTCTTTCGTTTAGTGATTGTCATTATATCATCCTTTTGATAAGATCGTTAATTTTAGTGCCTCTATTACCTAGGCCACCGCCTTTACTAAAAATCCATTTAATTCCTTTTCGACCATATCCTTTCTTAGGTGAGTTTAACCTGAAATATTTTTTAACTTTTCTTCCGTTTTCGGTGATGAATCTATTATATTTAATCTTCCCCTTTGAATCTGTCTCAGGACCAGTATAATCCACTCCTCTCTTTTCTATAAGGAGTTTATAAGTCTCATCATCAATTTCACCATATGTCACATAATCTTTAACCTTATTTATCATACCCATTACACTTGGATTATTATTAACAACAGTACAGAAGTTTTTTTTGACCAATTTTAACATTTCAATAGTATCTCTTATATCTCTATTCAGTCCCTGCTGGCCTCTTATCCTTACTATAGCAATCTTTACATTTTCCTCTACTTTAGGTTCAGGTTTAGATTCCTTTGACACTTTCTCTTCCTTTTTGTTATTTTCTTCACTCATTTTGTCATTCCTCGGAACTGTGTTATGTGGTTTCTTCGAACTTTCGGTTCGTAGATTTGGGAGCTTTGCTCTCAATTTTGGAAGTTTCACTTCCAATTTCTTCTGATACTTCTTCTTTTACAACTGGTTCTTTTATCTCATCATCAATTATTTTTAATTCCTCTTTAATTCTTCCCTGTACTTTAATCTCTGATAATTGTTTAAGTGCATTAAAACATGCTTTTATGAGGTTAATCTTGGTTTTTGTTTGACCAAATGTTTTTGACCATACATCACTTATGCCTCCAAGTTCAAGTATTTTTCCGCATTCTTTCTCAATCTTAAGACCTGTTCCTCGAGGTGCAGGCATAAGTTCTATGATTGATGAACCTGATTTTCCTCTTACTTTGAAAGGTATTGTGTGGGGTTCTCCGCATCCACATTTCCATGAACCGCAACCTCTTCTTATCTTTATGACATTAAGTTTTGCATTTCTTAATGATTTTTCTCTTGCCGGTACTGTTTCTTTTGATTTTCCATAACCAGTGCCTACAAAACCATTTTTATTGCCTATGATAGCAACAGTTCCAAATTTAGGTTTATTACCCTCTTGAGTTTTTTTCTGTGTTTGTCTAAACACACGTCTTTTTCCGCCGCCAAACTTTCCTTTTGACTGACCGATTAATAATAAATCTGTTTCCATATTAGGAAGAAGAATATCAATTATTTCTGATTCAAGTATATTCATTCCTTCATCGAGTAATTCTGACAAGCTGGTTATTTCTCCTTCTTTAATCTGTTTACCTAAACCAGTCTTAGGTTGCCATGATTCTTTATCAAAAGTTTTATCTCTTATATTTCTTACATCTCTCTTTGCACGCTTGTCTTCATCTATGATCTCATTAGACTTTATAGCTTCTTCTACTGGCTTTTCTTCTTTAGACTTAGCTTCAGTTTCCTTTTTAGGCTCTTCAGTCTTTTTTACTTCTTTTTCTTCAGCTTTCATTTTTTAGTACTCATAATCTTGTTTTTAACTTCTTCAAATGTCTTTGTTATATCTTCTGGGTTAATATTATTCTTGATATATTTTGAAAATTGTTTTTTGTAATCTTCATCGTTTTGCTTAAGACTTTTTGCATATTCACTAATATGGCTACCATTGATTCGTTTTTCTTCAGGTAATATATCTCCTGAACAGTTTATCTTTACGCCAGCATCAATTATTCCTTTTATGACTGCATATACCTTTGACCCTTTTATTGAAGTGTTGAACCCTATATCAACTATAATTTTTTTAGTATTTTCCTTGATCTTTATTCCAAATAGCAACCCTGTAAGATATGAAGCAGGCATGTTACTGTATGAAAAATTCCATCCTAGTTTTTTTAGTTCAGATGAGTTTGTACCTACAACTATTTTGTCTCCGTCTGTTTTAAATTCAACAAGTTGGATATTTACACGATTTAATGATAACCTTATTACTATCCTTGGAAGATGTGAGGAAAGTAACTTGAGTCTTTTATAATAATTAGTTCTCCCTGCTCTCTTTCTTCTATAAAGTATAGGTTTTGCTTTTTTCATTTTTTCTTTTGTACTAGTTTCTTTTCATCAAGATATAATTTAACGTGTCTTTTACTTCTGAAATAACCACCTTTAACTTTTTGGTAAAGTTCTCGGTAATTTTTTGTAGTGAGCATGTTTTTGTCTTTTAGTTCTTTGATAAATTTTCTTTGGGTTCTTACCTTGTTCATCCAGATTTGTTTTCTAGGGAGTCTTGCTCCTTTCTTACCCTTTCTTTTTCCAAATCCTTTTTGCCTTCCTTTTGATCTTTGTAAGGCTCTCTTTCTTGCCCTTACTCTGGAAACACCTTTTATTGGCTTTACTTTTATGACTCCTTCTTTGATCAACGAATTAATATCAACTTTAGTGATTGCTTCTTTGATGTCACTTAATTTAGTTTTATCTAATGTAACCCTTTTTGGTGAACACTTTAGTACACTTCCAGCAATCCTTTTTTGAACATTTAGTTTCATTTTTATTATTTCTTGATTAAGACTTTATCTTTTTCTTTCTTGTCTTCTTCTTTTTTGATCTTCTTAGTCAATTCATCCTTGTCTTCTTTTACTTTTTCTGCAGGCTCTTCTTTCTTTTTCTTCTCTTCAGCCTTCTTCTCAAGTTCTTTCTTCTTTTCTTCTTTCTCTTTCTTCTTTTCTGTCTTGTCTTCTTTCTTCTTTTTTATGCCATCATCAATTCTTTTTAAGAATTCTTCAGGCTTTTTGACATTTATGATTGTGGTATTCTTTTTAATTGCTTCTCTGATAATCTCAATCTTATTTCTAAGACCTACCGTCTTAGCAATTATAATACCTTCTGTCTTTCCGTCTATTTTCTCTAGATCATTCAGGTTGTGAATCAATATTTCTCTTAACCCTTGTCTATTAACATGTTTAAGTTCCTTAGGAGTGCCAAATCCTACTTTTACAATCCCTTTGTAGCCTCTGAATTGTAATCTCATTTTTGAATGTAATCCTTTAGGTCTTCTCCATTTTGTTCCAAGCCTTTTTTTCTTATGAGAGCTTTGCCTTGTAAACTTAGGCAATTTCTTTTTCATATCTCTTTTTGATTTTAATGATTCTTTGATATCCATTTTATTTAATCTCTTTATTATCTTTAACTGTGATATAACAACCGTCTTGAAATATCCTTCTGTCTCTGTTAGATATTCGCGTAAGTTGTTCAATCCCTGCAGCTGTCTGGGACACAATTTCTTTATCAATACCCTCTACTAAAATTTCGTCTCCCTCAACTTTGACACTTGCTCCTTCTTTGATTTGAAGTTTTCTTGGAACCTTTTCTCCAAGGAAGTTTTGTATTGAAAAATCATTCCCTGATACAGTTACAGTCATTGGAAAATGCCCTGAACAAATCTTTAAACGATAAACAAACCCTTCATTCACTCCTTTGATCATATTTCTTAGATGTGATTTTAATGATCCCATCTTCTTTTTTTCTCTTTTTGTCGCCTTATTAGCAACAAGATTTATTTTATTATCTTTAATAGTGATTGCGATACTTTTATCTGCAAAGTTTCTTTTGTTTTCTCCCTTAGGACCTTTAAAGACAACTATATTACCTTCAAGATTAGCTTGAACCCCTTCTGAGAGTTCAATACTGGCTTCAATGCTTTTCTTCTTTGTCTTATTTTCCATCTTTAGTAACAAAATGCTATTAATCTTCCGCCAATACTTTTTTTCTTGGCTTCATTATGAGTCATAAGACCTTTGGATGTTGAAATAATTAGTATCCCAAAGTCTTTAGCAGGTAAAAATCTATTCTCAAACTTTTCAAACTCTTCGCTATTAACTGAGAATCTTGGTTTTATTGAATTGCATTTATTAATTTGTTTAAGCAGGTTTACTGTTATCTCTTCTTTTCTTTCTTTAGATTCAGTAAATCCTCCAATATATCCATTAGTTTGCATTAATTCAAGGACTTTCTTAATCATATTAGAGCTAGGTCTAATAAGACACTCTTTCTTACCTACTCTCTCAGCATTCATTATTGTTGATAAAGCATTTGATAAACTATCGTTTAATGACATTTTTCCACCTTATGAATATTTCTTAAATCCTATTTTTGTCGCAATATCTCTGAAGCACTGCCTGCATAAGTTAATCCCATACTTGCTAATTCTTCCTCTGATTCTTCCGCATCTAACACATCTTCTTTTAGCAACACCAGTTGATCTTTCTTTTGGTGCATTATGCTTCTTATACTTATTTAATTTAGCTGGCTTTGCTTTCAATTGCTTAAATACTTTTTTGTAATTGCTATAACTCATCTTCTTTTTCCTCAAATTGAACATTAAATTCTTTTTTTAGGAATTCGATTGCTTCCGCTTTGTCTATCTTATGACTTTTTGGAATCTTCCTTTTCATTATCTTCCTTCTTTTGATCCTAAAACCACTTCTTTCAAGTGTGATACAGACTTCTAATCCAGTTATTCCAATCTCAGGGATATATTCCATATCTTGGATATCAATATATTCAGGTATACCAAAAGCTAAGTTACCGTTAGTATCTATCTGGTCCTCGTTAAGTTTGTTATCTCTAGCGTATAAAAGTCTTGCAAATAATTTTCTTGCCTTATCTTTTCTAAGGGTTACCTTACAACCAACAGGAACACCTGGTCTTAATCCCCATCCCTGGATTCTTTTTTGAGTTATTGTTTTGACTGGTTTTGCTCCGGAAATCTTTTCAAGTAACACTAGGCCTTTCTCTAATCTATTCGTATCTTTACCTGCGCCTATGTTCAATGTTAATTTGCTAACTTTTATCTGTTTCATTTTAAGTTTATAATCATTATTTTATTTCAATTTTTATTGCAGGTTTACTTTTACCGATTACAAAAGCAAATTCTTTTGATGTCTCGAACGATTCACCTTCTTTTGTCTTGAATATAATTATATTCTTGCTTATATCTTCAATTGTTCCAATAACTCCCATATGTTTTCCACTAGTAAGTAAGATTAATGATTTATTTCCTAATGGTAGATGGTCTTTTATTGTTTGTTTTGGTAAAGTGATTACTAACGTATCTCCTACTTTGTAATCATTCTTTTTGATTATTATATTTCTTCCATCCGAAAGATTAATCTGGATCTTTTCTTTGCCTAAAATTTTCTTGTTTGATATTTTGCACAATTTAATATTGCTTTCTTTCTCGTCAGTCTCCTGCACAGAAAGTCTTCCCATTTCATTTATGGTTATCCTATAGTTCTTCTTTATCTTTGGAACTGATATCACATCCATGAATCCTACAACAAACTTATGGTCAGTTATTTTCTTCTGATCTACAAGGATTTCTCCATTATTAATCAAATGCTTTGTCTGTTTTGTTGTGCTTGTCAATCCAATGGATTCTTTTAGTAATGTGTTTAATGAAATACCCATCATAAAGCTATGCGCTCCAGAGCTAGGTCTAGTAATATACTTAGTTGTCTTTCTCAATACATCCCATGTCTTTGGTGTTACCAATCTTTTTAAGTGATTTTTAACCATTTTTTTGTGCTCCTTTGAGTTTCTCAAGTCTCTTCTTGTCGTTTAAATTTAGTTCAGTAATCATTACATTTGAAGGTTCAATAGGTACAAGGACTTTTGACCCTTCTCTTTTTGTAACCTCTATTTTGTCTATGTACAGTTTAGTAGTTTTTGTATTAACTCTATCAACTTTTCCAGTGGTCTTCTTGAACTGTCCTCTTATTACTTTTACAGTATCCCCTTTTATAACTCTGATTGATCTTCTCTTGTATCTTTCTCTCAATTCTTTTGACAAATGAGCGTTTAGGAACTTACTTTTTATATGTAAAGGAGCATTATGTCTATATTTTCTCTGTTTCCTTGGTTGTTTGCTTGATACCCAGCTTGTTGAAAATTTCTTTTTCATTTTATATATATAGTTATACTATTATTTTTGCTATCTTTGCAATACCTGGCCATCTTTCACATACTTCTTTTGCAATTGGTCCCTTAAGCATTGTACCTTTTGGATTGCCTTTCTCGTCTTTACATATTACTGCAGCATTATCTTCAAACTTAATTCTTCTTCCGTCAGCTCTCCTAAACTCTTTTTTTTGTCTTACTATCACTGCAAAAACTGTCTCTTTTCTCATATCTGGTCTTCCTCTTTTGACAGAAGCCATCACTAAATCGCTTATGCCGGCTGCAGGCTTTCTCTGTTTTACAGTTTTTGAACCGACAACACTAAATATCCTGATTATCTTTGCACCTGAATTATCACAGGTTTCAATTTCACTGCCTACTGGCAATGATCTGACAATTTTTGATTTTAATGGTTGCATAGTTTTTATTCCTTTTTATCTGATTCTTTCTCTTTTTTTTCAGTCTTGTTTTCTTTTCTGATTCTCATCTTATCAGCTTCAATTGTTTCTTCTTTTAGCTGCATCTTGATATTTTTTCCGAACTTCTCGATGATTATGAAATTTTTAGTCTTGCTTAATGGTCTGCATTCAGCAATTTTGACAAAATCACCTTTTTCTGCACCAATGCAGTCAGGATTATGGACTTTTATCTTTGTCCTTCTTTTTTGATATCTTTCATATTTTTTTTTGAATCTTATACCTGGCCATTCAACAGTAGCTGTCCTATGTGCTTTGCTTGATCTAACAGTACCTACGTGAGTTCTTCCTCTAAGTTTTACATTACCATGGAATGGACAATTATTATCTTCGCACGTTTTCTTAGGTGCCTTGACTTCAATGCCTATATTTTTTGTTTTCATTTTATAATCTATTTATTCTCCTTCAAGGACCTTTTTTCCTCAAAATCCTTATCTGACAATTATTGATTCTGGACTAAAACCGATTTCAACTAAAAACGGTTTTACGTTGTGCTTGTGATTTCCTTGCAATTCAATTATTCCTTTTTTAGCAGTTCCGCCGCATGCAAATTTTCCTTTAAGTTTCTTTGCAATGTCTTTAAGGTTAAGTTCCTTCTCATCAATGCCATTTATTATAGTGTATATCTTACCAAACTTTTTTTTGATAGTCGATATTTCTATCTTTTGGCTTTCTTTTGCAATTGATTCACAAACGCATAACTCCATTGGGAGTCCACATTTAGAGCATATTTCACTCATGATGTTTTTTTACTAGCCTCCTTTTTGTTGTCTAATACCATTAGTATTTTTGCAATACTTTTCTTGATTTGTTTGACTTGCCCTGGACTCTTTGGATTTGTTCCTGTAGCAACTTGAGCATTATTCTTAATCAATTCTTTCTTAAGTTCTTCAAGCTTTGATTTAAGCTCTTCAACTTTCATGATCTTGATATCTTTAAATTTCATTTTTTATCTTCTTTCTTTTTTGTACTTGCTTTCTTCTTAGCCTTTTTTTCTGGTTTATCTTCTATCTTCTTTTCTTTTTTATCTTCAGGCTTTTCTTCAGTTTTTGCGTCAGTAGATTCTTCTTTTTTATCTTCTTTTCCTTCCTCAGATTTGGAAGTTTCACTTTCAATTTCTTTTTTATCTTCAGGCTTTTCTTCAGTTTTTGCATCAGTAGATTCTTCTTTAGCTTCTTCAACAACTGGTTCTTTTATGAGTTCAATCTTATCAGGTAGTTGAATGTCTGGTGGCATTATGCTTATTTTTATTCCAACCATGCCTGTTTTTAGCAAAGCACTTGCTTCGCCTTTTCTTACATCAGATACTGCTACATCACCGCATTTCTTAAGATAACCTTGGTAAAATCTCCATGATTTTGCTCTTGAACTTGGAATCTTACCGGATATAAGTATTTCTACACCTAGTGCACCTGAACTCATTACATCATGCATGGTCTTATGACCTATTCCCTTAAACTTTTGTGGTCCAAATCTCTCAAGTGAATTTGCAATTCTTTCAGCAACTATCTGTGCATCAAGGTTTACATCTTCAACCTCATTTATCTCAATCTGAGGATTCTCAAGGTTGAATTTTGCCTTTAAAGTAATTGTAAGTGCTTTTATGTTTTGACCATGTCTTCCGACGATTAATCCTGGTCTTGAAGCATAGATTATGATTTTGTCTCCCAATGGAGTTCTTTGTATTTTTGTCTGGCTATGACCCACTCTCTTTAGGTTTTCTGCTACAAATTCCTGTATCTGGAATTCTTTTATTTTTTGTGAAACGAATTTTCTTTCTATCATTTTTTAGTTTCAGGTTTCTCTTGTTTTTTTACTTCTTTTTTCTCAGACTTTTCCTCGGAACTGTGTTCCGTGGATTTGGGAGCTTTGCTCCCAATTTCTTCAGTCTTTACTTTTTGAGTATCATTCGTCTTATTCTCAACCGTTTTTACTTCTTTTGTTTTGATTTCTGCTTTTGGTTGTTCTTTCTTTTCAGGAACTCCCTTAACATCTTTTTTAGATTCTTTTACCTTGACTTCTTCAACAATAATCTGGATATGGCTTCTTTTTGCTTTTCTTCCTCTGTGTCTTCCGGAATGCCATGGTCTTGATGCAAGATGCGAGCTTATGTGTTTTATTACAAGGTTTGTTGTGTTTAATCCTTTTACCTGTGCATTTGCTTCAATTGATTTTATAAGTCTTAATATTTCTTCAGATGCCTTAACTGGAAATCTTCCAGGTCCGATTTTTGTCTTATGAGCAAGATCCTTAAAATACCTCTTATAAGGTATTGCTTTTTTTAACCCAATAGCATCCTCTAATATTTTCTTGGCTCTTTCTGTTCTCTTGCCTCGGAGCGCTCCGCATATATTGACGCTATGTTTTGTTGAAATAGGCAAATCTCTTCCAACACCTTTAGCCATGTGTTCATTGGCTTCCTTTGCTGCGTATTTGAAATTGCTCATTTTATTTTATTTCACTGATAATGATGAACTGGATTTTGTCGCACCTATTCCTGGTGAACTATGTGAAACTTTTACTCTTGTAAGTGTGAATTCTCCAATATAATGACCTACCATCTCTTCAGTTATTATAACTGGTTCAAATCTATTGCCTCTGTGAACCTTTATTGTTGTACCTACCATAAGTGGCAGTATGACTATATCTCTACAATGTGTTTCAATGTTTTTTTTGCCATCCTTTATTCTTTCAAGAAGTTTTTTCTGTTGTTCAGTAAAACCTCTCATAATGCTTCTTCTTTGTCTTGAAGGTAATAATTTAGCAAACTCATGCTCGCTCATCTCCTTAAGCTCTTCAATTGTTTTTCCACGATAACTAAATATTTTTTTTGCCATTTTTTGTTATTTGATTATTTCTTTTTCCTTCCTGTTCTTCTAGCTGCGATTAAACCAACCTTTCTTCCAGGTGGTGCGTTTCTACTGGTTGCAGTTGGCTTTCCTTTATGATGTGACGACGCTCCGCCGAAAGGATGGTCAACTGAATTCATTGATACTCCGCATACATGAGGATATAATTTATTTCTTGCTCTCATCTTATGATATTTATTTCCTGCTTTTAGGAATGGTTTTTCTAATCTTCCTCCACCAGCAACAATCCCGATGGATGCTCTGCATGAATGGTTGAACTTCTTTGTTTTTTTTGAAGGAAGCAGTATAGTTATTTCTTTAGCTGTCTTTGCTAATACTTTAGCAAAGGTGCCTGAACTTCTTACGTACTTACCACCATCACCAGGCTGTGATTCAATATTATATATAAGTGTTCCTTCTGGAATTTTATCTAATGTAGTTGTACAACCTGATTTTAGAGGTATATTATCTCCACTTATGATTTCTTCCCCGATCCTTATCCCTTCTGGAGCAAGGCTTAAAGCAGTGTCTCCATTATCGTATTTTATCCTTGTTAATGGGGCTGAATGTCCTTGGCAATGGATTATATCAATTATCTCTCCCTTAAGCATACTTTCTTTTTGTTTGACATGCTTTGCTTCACCTTCATACCTGAAACTAGGAGCCTTATAAGTATGTGAACCTTTTCCACGTGCTTGTTGTATTAATCTCTTTCCCATTTTATGCTAAAAAACCTCTCTGGTTTTTTGGTATGCTAAAAATGCTTTGCATTTTAATCACATTAATCCTAAATTTGTTGCAATATCGATTGCAGGCGTTGCTTCTGAAAACTTAACACAAGCTTTTTTCTTGCCTTTTGTTACATAAGTATTAACTTTAACTACTTTAACTTTGAACATATCTTCAATTGCCTTCTTTATCTCTGATTTCTTTGATTTCATGTTTACTATAAACATAAGTTTATTCTCTGATTCCATCAATCTGATGGATTTTTCAGTTGACAATGGATATTTTATGACGTCTGACATTTTATAAAAATAATTTTTCTTTTTCTAATCTCTCAACAGCTGATTTTGTGAATAATGTAATTCTGCCGAATTCGGTACCTGGTGCAAGTAGTTCTGCATTGAGCTTATCTACTTCAACTATACTGATGCCTGGAATATTTGTTGCAGATTTTAACAATTTGCACTCTTTGGAAACAACGATTAAAGGTCCAACTTTCTTCTTATATTTTCTTCCTCTCCTCTTTCCTTTTCCTGCTCTTACTTTCTTGTTTTCGGTTCTTGCAAGTTCTTCAGTTAATCCTATTTTGTTTAATGCTTCCTTGATTTTTTTTGTCTTATCAATATTCTCAAAAGCATCTTCGATTAGGAATGGATAATTATCAGGAACATTATTATGTTTTTTACAGACTATTTCTTTAATAACTGTTGCACTTATAGCAGATCTTATAGCTTTTCTTCTCTCTTTTTTGTTCATCTTCTGATCCCATATTCTATCTGCCTTAGGTGGATGAGCTCGTCTTCCGCCAACTGTTTGAGGAACAAATGCACCTACCCAGTTAAATCTGGTTCCACGACTTGACATAACCTTTCTAGGTGTTCTTGATTGACCAATTCCATATGTGGTCCTGTAAACATTTCTTCTTTTTGATACATAAGCTGAAGATCTCATACCTGCTTTAGGTGAAGCACCATATGGCTGTCTGTTATGGCTTTGTATAACAAGGACTGCTTTTGCTACTAAATCAGGTCTTAGTTCTTCATTGAACTGTTCAGGTAAGTCTTTCTTGCCTGCTGATTCATTGTTTATTTTTATAACGTCTAATTGCATTTTATCTTCCTTGTTGTGAACTTAAATTTACAGAAACGATAGATGGTGCTTCTTCTGGTATATGTTTATTTTTTCTGATCGGATTTATGAATTTGATTAATCTTTTCTTATGGCCTCCTATTGACCCTTTAACAAGAACATATTTATTTTTTACAAGACCGTATCTTATGAATCCACCTTTTGGATTTATTTCTTCGACTTTATCCCCTATTTTTATTATCCATTTATTATATTCTGTTCTTTGATGGTAACCCATCTGACCTGCATGTGCAACCCTATACATAAACTTACCATGGCCTTTCCATCCACCTAGTGAACCAGGACCTCGCTTTGTCTTTTCTGATTTATGAGATCTTATCTTTACACCAAATCTCTTTACAGGTCCTTGGAATCCTTTTCCTTTTGTTATTGCATGAATATCGATTTGCTGGCCTTCTTTAAACACATCATTAATATTAATATCTTTACCAAGCATTGATTTAGCATATGTCAATTGGTCATCTTTTTTGCCACCAAGAGCAATTTCTATCATGTCAGGCTTTTTCTTGATACCTATCAATTTTGGTTGAGTATAAACAATAAGTCTTATGCTGTCAAATTTTTTGACATCTTCTTTTTTATCTTTATTTTTTGGAAGCGTGATTGTTCTTGCAACCTCTTTATCAAGGTTTTCAGCAAGAATTTCAGAACAGACGATCTGGCTTTGTGAAGTTTTTTTGTAGAAACGAATAGAAGCAATTTTCATTGGAGGACATTCAATGATTGTGACTGGCATTGGAATCTCTTCTCCTTTTGTAAGTGATGTTTTTTTGTTGTCAGTAACAAAAATCTGCGTCATGCCAACTTTATATCCACAAAAGCCTAACAACTGTGCATTATTCATACTAGTCCAAGATCTAACTCGAGCTTGTGGTCTTTTCGCCCTTTTTCTGGGCCAATATCCCATTGAGCCGCTTCTTGGCTTTCTTGTGTTTGGCATATTTATCCTTAATTATTATTTTTGCATACTTCTAACTAATAGCCATAGGTTTTGAAAAGATGCCTATTGATAAAGTCTTTTAAGAAAAGTATTTTGTACTGAAAAAGACTTTTTTTCAGGCTATTCGCGTTGTTTATGCAGTGTGTATTTAAATCGCTGTTGTTTACTTTAAATACAATGAGAACAAGGAAGTGTGAGGGGGTTTATAAAGCTTGTGGTTGCCCTATAACTCTTCTCCCTGATTAGTAGAAACAATTCTAGAAGACAAGCCCGAGCGAAATTGATTTAATTTCCATTTTATCAAGATGTGTATTTGTCAGCAATGAATGCCTGTAAACGAAGCCAAGCTGTACTCTTTTGTCATCATCAAATCTAAATATAACTCCACCTTGCACACCACCGTTTATACCATAAATTGTTTCTTGTCTATAACTTCTTTCTGATGTAGTGCCTAAAATCCCATCAAGTGCAGGGCTCATAAACAGTTCCCATCTGTTTCTATTTGTTGAAACAGCAGGAGCATATCCTGCTCCAAAAAAGACAGTTTCTCCTTCATATTTATTATCTCTATTTTTTCCACCATACAACATAAGATTAAATCCATTGTACATGGTAAGTCCTCTTAAACTTAGTAATTGATTTGGCATAATCCTTTGTACAAGATATCCCTCATTCTTTTCTTCAATTACTTCTCCATCGACGTACATTTTTGTAGTGCCATTAAAATACGAAAATAACCTTCTTGCATATGGCTGCTCTTTTTTTTGTTCATCACCTAATTTATCCTCAAGCTTAGCATTATTACCATAGGCTGGTTGTGATAATAATAGGACAGAAGCAATAGCAAAAATACCAATCTTAGTCTTTTTACCTCTCATGATCTTAACCTATTCTTTAAATTATAAAAAATTTACTTCTTCAACTTATTGACATATCACGAATATAGCATTATTTTTAACATCTTTTCTTGTAGATTATATGTTCTTGATATGTCGGGAATATACCACTGGTCTTTTTGACCAGTGGACTTATTCCTGAGCATGCTCAAGAACCACCTGAATCATGTTAGCTATGCTATGAGCATGCCACCGGTCTGTGACCTGTGGTTCTTGACATGCTCAGGAACTATTCTGGGTTCTTGACATAGATTAATAAACAAGCACGTCTTCTTTTATCATTATGGAATACAAAGGTTTGACACTGGATAAGTTCCAGGAACAGGCAATAAAAGCAATAGAGAATAACCATTCTGTTGTAGTCTCTGCACCGACTGGGTCAGGAAAAACACTTATTGCTGATTATATAATTGGTCGTGATGTAAAGAAAGGCATACGGGTAATTTATACAGCTCCTATAAAGGCTCTCTCTAATCAGAAATTCAAGGAATTCTCAGAAGACTATGGTGCGGATAAAGTGGGTCTTTTAACAGGAGATACTGTCAAAAATCCTGATGCTCCAATACTTATAATGACCACTGAGATCTATCGTAACATGGCCCTTGCAAAGGACAAGTTTATTGACGATGTATCTTATGTGATCTTTGATGAGGTACATTATATCAACGACATTGAACGTGGTTATGTATGGGAAGAATCCATTATCTTTTCAAAATTAAAAGTGAGGTTTCTTTGTCTTTCTGCAACTATCCCTAACGCAGATGAATTTGCTTCCTGGATTGGATCAATAAAAAGACACACTGTTGAGGTAATCAAGCATGATGTAAGAAGCGTTCCTCTGCATAAGAACATCTACGATTCAGAATTAGGGATAACGACTCTTGAAGATATAAAAGAAATTGTAGATATTCCTGATTATGGATACATTAAAGGACGATCAAGAAGGCGAAGACCAAGAACAATTCCTCCTTCTCATGTGGAATTAATTAAAGAAATCCAGGACAAGCTTCCTTGTTTCTTCTTTAATTTCTCAAGAAAAAATTGCCAGGATAATGCTCTTGAATTAGCAAAAGCAAATATATTTCCTACTAATCCTGAGATAACTTCTTTTGTAAGAAAAAAACTTGCAACATCTTCTCCTGAGATAAGCAATCTTAAATCCACAAAAATTCTAAGAAACACTCTTCCTTCAGGTATAGCATTTCATCATGCTGGTCTTCTCCCTATAATAAAAGAACTTGTTGAAGAATTATTCTCTAAAGGACTTATAAAAGTACTTTATACTACTGAGACTTTTGCAGTCGGTATTAACATGCCTGCAAAATCCGTTTGCTTTAGTTCATTAAGAAAGTTTGACGGCATGAACTTCCGGTTGCTTAATTCAAAAGAATACTTTCAGATAGCAGGGAGGGCAGGCAGAAGAGGAATTGACAAAGAAGGCTTTGTATATGCAATGGTTGACCGAAGAGATTTTGATTATAATGCTATGAAAAAGATGACTTCTGTTGACATCGATCCAATAAAATCACAATTCAGGCTTTCGATAAATACTGCCCTTAACCTGATAAATCAACATAACTCTTATGAAATTGACAAGATTCTGCGCAAGAACTTTTACTCTTTCCAGAAATACGGCACTCATGCGTCCAAATTATACTTCACAGTAATCCATAATAACTTCAAGAACACTAAGAAGAAACTTATCAAGCTGGGATATATGCAAAATAATGCTTTGACTGAAAAAGGGTTATTCTCTTCCAAGATATATTCTGATGAGATTTTATTTGGAGAAATATTTGCAACTAATTTTTATGAAAAACTTAACGAATATCAAATGCTCATGATAATTGCATGTCTTTGTTATGAATCTCGTGAACGGACAGAGTTTTACGAAACTCATTTTTCAAAATTCATAATTGATTTGCAGAGACATATTAAATCTGATAATTTTCTTCAGCGAGAGAAACGCTTTAACAGTTTGTTAGATTTAACAGCATTAATACATCCATGTTATTATGGGAAGAATATCTTTGAAATATTAAACTACACAAACCTTCTGGAAGGAGATGTAATAAGGTTCTTTAGACAGATACTTGATCGAATAGATCAGGTAAGAAAAGCAACCACTGACTATAAACTCATTGGCGTGCTGGATAATTGTAAACGAGTAGTAAATGATTGTATGAAAGATATTGATATAATCTGATTGATTTTGGTTTTAATTTATTTAATACTAACACTTAAATATCATTGAATTCTCTTATCTCCTATTATTAATTGGAGGTTTTTAATATGCCAATAAAGAATGGAGATAAAATAAAAGTTGATTATGAAGGTAAGTTAGATGACGGTTCTGTATTCGATTCTTCAAAACACGGAGATCATTCACATCCGCTTGAATTTGAAGTTGGCTCTGGACAGATCATAAAGGGTTTTGACGAAGCAGTAATCGGAATGGAGAAAGACGAAGAAAAGGAATTTAAGTTGACATCTGCAGAAGCATATGGTGATATAAATCCTGAACTTAACAAGAAAGTTCCACGTGATAAGCTTCCTCCTGGTCAGGAACCAAAAGAAGGAATGGTCCTTGCATTAGGTACACCTGATGGAAAAAAGATTCCAGCAAGGATAATTAAAGTAGACGAGAAAGATGTCACAATTGATTTGAATCATCCTCTTGCTGGGAAGAACCTTACTTTTAACATTAAGATTGTAGAAATTTCTGCTTCTTAGTCTTTTTATTTTTATTATATTTATTTTATTGTTCAATCAGATTTCTTTGTAAACAACCTTTTCAATATATCTACTGTATAAAGTATCATTGCCTGTGCTTGCTGTTTTGATGGATTGAATGTCTCTGATTTTTTGTGTACAGAGAAAACTCTTATCTGATTAATAAGATGTATCTGTTCAGTTACACCTGGTGCAAAATCAACATTCTTTTCTTTTAATTTAGCAATTAATTTACCAAGTCCAATTCCAGGGTTTGTTTCTAGTATATCTTTTCCGGTTATATCAAAATATTTTCTATGGAGTGCAGTTTCAAGTATACGTCCACATAGGATTGTTGTTGATCTATATCCTCCTACATTATAACATTTCTCAATCTCTTTCAGGTCAACATTAACTTCATCATTTATTTCATATGGTAATGTTGGTGATGATATCTTTGATATTGTAGCTTTTGGCATCTTTAAGTTATTGCTAATTTCTTTTGTTGCCTTCACACACCCTGATAGCTCTTCTGTTTTATTCATTAAGTAAAATCTTTCAATCTCATTAATCTGATCGATTATCTCTTTATTTTTTATTTCTAATCCGATTCTTCTTACTTTTTTTATGAGCAATCCTATCTCACTCTTGTAATGGGAAACCTTTCTTTTCTTAAAGCTAAAAACTTCACTTGTTTCTATATTTAGGTCTAGCTTCTTATCAATAATAATTGTTAAAAGTTTGTCAAGTTTGTTTAACTCACTTTTTAGATCTTCAATCATTTTTTCAGATATCTTGTTTTTCTCATAGCATAATTCACTGGATTTTTAATTTTATTGCAAAGGTTATCTGGGCAACATATGCCTAAATCTTTGTAATACATTAAGTTTGAGCAGTTAGGGGGTAATATCTTCTTTTTTCTCTGTTTATTATATCTTATATGTCCTACAATATAATTCTCTCGTAATGGTTCGCTGTTTTTCTTATTCCATTCAGTAAGTATCTTTTCAATCGCTTCAAGATCATATCCTGTGCATGAAAGGAAATTTGTTAATGTAAACAGCATCCTTTTCTTACCATCTTTCATTCCTTTTAATGCTTTTAGTATGCACGGTGGAAAAAACTTTTCTGGTATGGCTTCTTCAGGTATCTGAAACTCTTTCTTTTGATTCTCTCTCATTTTCTCTTCTTCCTCATCATTCCTTGAGGATTCAAGTGCTGCTCCAAGTAATCTGCTTCCCTCTCCTTTTTGTACGTTATTCCTTTCCATAAATTTAAATTCTGAAATTTCAACAGGTGGCCTTGCCACATTTTTCTCAAAATCAATAACTTTGTCAGGGTCAATAGGTACACTTGCCAGGCCACTTTTCTCATGCAGACTGTAAGGCATTCTGAAAAGGTGCCTTGAAGATATTAATATTGTATCAACCTCAACAATTGATAACGGATTGAACTTGGTTTCTGGCTTATCGTTTGAGCCACAAGCACATATTGTTTTTTTAGTAGTACTGATATCGCCCATATTTCCCATGATAATGTTACATTTAGGGCAGAGCATTACGTCACTATTTTCTTTTGTAACGATTCTTTTCTCGCACTTTGTACATACATATTCAATTTCTGGTATCTCTACCTTATCTTCTTCAATATTTTTTTTGCATCTCTTGCATCTTTTAATAGTGAGATCCTTGATATCTTTCTCCATTATCTTTGCAAGTTCATCAATTTTATATTCATAACGTTCCTCAAAAACAATTGTATTATTCTCTTTGACTTGTATATGTTCCTCACTTATGCAGTCAACAATATATTTGGCAATATATCTTGGAGTATCTGGAAAACTTCTTTTCATGTCTTCATCAACATCAAAACATTCAAACGGAACGCCAATATGAAATCCCTTGTTACCGCTGAACTTGCAGCTTATGCTTTTTATCCCATGCTCTCTTAACACTTTAACCATGAGGTGTGCAGTGAGCTTTGCAAATTCCCATTGTGGGCAATCAATATCTAACACAAGGTCCCATCCTACTCTTAAGTCATTAATCTCTTCTCTCTTTAGATTCGGATTGAGGCTTAGTGGATTGTCCCATCGTTCTTCTGACGTGTGAAAAGAAGTAGCTCCTTGTTTTACAAACTCAAGCACATCATTAGGATAATTAAGAACATCTGGCCTTTTCCCAAAACCTTTATCGCCATATCTCACAGCAACTTCTCTGTCTTTCGCACTTTCAACTATCTCTTTCCTTATATCTTCTCTTTTATAATGCTGGAGAACAGTGCTAATGTGGACCATAAACTTGATTAAATAATACTATCTTTTAATGTTTTTTTCTTTTCTTCATAATCCAAATATATATAAATCCTGCTTTTATAGTAATTTCAATATGTTTGCTAATCAATTTAAGACGGTCGCTCTGCTTGGAGCACTAACTGCTTTGCTTCTGGTAGCTGGGCAACTCTTGGCGGGTAGGGGTGGACTATTAATCGGTTTGATATTTGCATTATCAATGAACTTTGGGAGTTACTGGTTTTCTGACAAGTTTGTATTAAAGATGCACAAGGCAAAGCATGTCACAGAATTAGAACAGCCTGAGCTTTATAATCTTGTTAAAGAAGTAACTCACTTAGCAAGGATACCTATGCCTAAAGTATACATTATACCTTCAGAAACAAGCAATGCATTTGCAACGGGTCGCGATCCTAAACACTCTGCTATTGCCTGCACTCAAGGAATACTTAAGTTATTAACTAAAGAAGAACTAAAGGGAGTTATTGCACATGAGATCAGTCACATTAAGAATAGGGACACTTTAATTTCTACAATTGCAGCAACAATAGCTGGTGTAATATCTTATCTGGCACTAATGGCTCGGTTTGGTGCAATGTTTGGTGGTTTTGGTGGAAGGGATAGAGGTAATAATATGTTTGAAATGCTTGCGCTTGCTATCATCACTCCTATAATTGCTATGATCATTCAGATGGCAATATCACGGTCAAGAGAATACATCGCAGATGAGTCAGCTGCAAAGATAATTAATGATTCAAAAGGGTTAGCAAATGCCCTTGAAAAGCTTGAATCAGAATCAAAACATAATCCTTTACGTTCTGGCAATAAATCATGTGCCTCTTTATTCATAGTCAATCCGTTCAAAAGTGGTGTCTTAGTTAACTTATTTTCTACACATCCTCCTATGAAAGAAAGAGTAAGAAAATTAGAAAATATTGAATTTTAATTACTTGTTCGTTATCTTCTGAAAGTTAATATCTTAACTAATCCACTTTCATCTTTCTCTATCCTTTCATGTATACTTCTAACTTTTTGTTTTAATCTATTATACATAGGTACTATCGGAGAAACTTTTCTTTCTGTTGGGCATGTTAATTCATGTAAATATATCTGTTCCATCTGCCTTAATACTTCTTTTTGACTAAAACTATCAAAACCAGTTGCCATGTTTTGATAATCTGACAAAACAGTTATCATTCCACCAATTCCATAACTTTCATACATTCTAATCACCTCTAGTCTGTTTAATTATTATGATAAATATAAATGTATTCTTCATATAATGTTATGATTATACTAAAACAAAAGAAAAAGTAAGATATTTATATCTTTCTACTTTAAATTATAACTCACTCTCCTTTATAATTCTTCTCAACAACATCCTTGATTGCTTTTGCCTTCTTTTCACCAATAAGATCAACCTTTTTCAAGCTATCAACAGAAGCATTAATCAGTTTCTTAATAGTTTTAAACTTCTCAAGCAAAGGCTTTGCCAATGTAATTCCTATGCCTGGTAGGGCAGAAACAAGATATTCTTGCTGTTCTTTTAGGGAACTGACACGCTTTTCTGAATGCGGGGTGAAGTCTTTACCAGACTCTTCTTGTTCTCTCTTAGCTATAATTGCCATAATATTACTGCTTTCCCTGAAATTCTTTGTGAACATGATTGGGATTCCGTAGCTGATAGCTATTGTTGCCAGCATACCTTGTATGGCATTAGGATGTACTTTCCTTAAAGAATAAATATCTTCAATTCCTTCAACTATTACAATAGGTCGTTCATAACTTCTCTTTAACATCTTCAACTGTTGTAACAGCCTGCCATCGATTATAGAATCAACAAAATCAAACTTGTTCTTGTATTCAACTGCAACTCTGTTGCTTAAGATAAAATCTCCTGATTCAATCTTTTCCAGTTTTAAGTCAACATTCTTTTCTAGTAATTCTTTCACAACACTAGATCCTTTTTCTCTGTGGTCAACAAATATCTTTATCTTCTCCTGGTTGATGAATTGGTCAAGTGGTTTATCTTTTCTTTGCGGTTTAATTACCAGATTCTTCTTAAGGTCGCTTAATGTCTTATACATCCTCTTTTCTTTATGAAATGCAGACCATCTATATGCTTCATCTCTTGTATTCTTTGTCATTAATATTACAACCTTGCCTTCTTCTAGTCTTCCTGTTCGTCCTCGCCTCTGAATGTGTCTTATAGCGCTTGGTATTGGTTCATAGAATATTACCATGTCAACTTTTGGGATGTCAAGTCCTTCTTCACCAACAGATGTGCTGACCAAAACATTAAACACTCCTTCTCTGAATTGCTTTAGGAGTTCTATCTGTTTTTTCTGGCTTAATCCTGTTGTTCCTTTCTTAACCTGCCCGACAAATATCTTAGCCACAATTGTATCAATCTTGTTAAGTTCCTCAACAACTTTTACTGCATTATCCCTGTACTGGTTGAAAACAATTATCTTTGCGCCTTCCTCTTTATTGACAATATCTTCAACAAACTCTTTTAGTTTGCTCATCTTAGGATGATCAACATTCTTTTCAGCAAGAGTTTTTGTCTTTATGAACGCAGACCTGAAATTCAAATCTCGTATAAGGTTCTGGACAGCCTTAACCTTTGTAGTGACTGCCTGCATCTGTAATTTCTCCAGATAATTCATAAGAGGAGTAATCCCCTGTGTTTCAATCAACTCAAGAGCATGTTGTACTTTCATCGCTTCAGCAAGAAGCGATATTGATTTAAGAACCTCAAAATTTTTGTCACCTGTTGCAATCTGCCCATGCAATTGTCCCTGAAGACCTAATAGGTCTCTTTTACTGTAGTAATTAGCATTTCTTAGTCCCACATCAAAATTCTTCAGTTCATTTATCTTTGTCTTGAAACAATCTTCAAGAAATTTCTTGATCTCAATAAACTCTGGCGGTAATTCAACTTCTACCCAGTCTGTCTTGACCTCCTGAATATACGGTTTCACATCAGGATCCTCATCAGTCCTTACCTCAACCTCTTCAATGAACAGATTATTTATTACCTCATTTATTTTCTCAAGCTCAGAACCAGGGGAAGCTGTCAGTGCAAGTATCTTAGGATATTTTGCAAGCTTATCGTATTGTTTTGCGATGAAATTGTAGGCATAATCGCCTGTTGCTCTATGTGCCTCATCAAATATTACTAAAGACACATCTTCCAGTTTTATTCTGGAAGATATTATATCATTCTCCATGCCTTGAGGGGTTGAGAATATTAATTGCATATTATTCCATAACTTCTGCCTTTCCTCAGGCTTAACATTACCTGTGAAAAGCGCAAATTTATCGTCTTCTATTTCAAGATGTTTTTTGAAGTACTGCATGTGCTGTTCTACCAACGGTTTAGTCGGTGCAAGAAATAATATTTTTGACCTAGGATAATTATTTAGTCTTTGTACGGATAATAGTAAAGCCACTGCTGTCTTACCCATACCGGTTGGCAGCACAACTAATGTGTTCTTCTCAACACAAGTTGCGAGAACAGTCTCTTGATATAATCGTGGTTTGAAATCTTTAATCATAAGAAACAAATTCAATATCTTGTTTAAAAACTTTATCTACTACTTTTTCTTTTTACCATCTGTTTTTATGTAGCCCTTACTGTGTATGTAATATCCTACAATGTATCCAATCATAAAGAAACTTATAATTATTTTCTTGTTTCCATACTGACTGCCAAATATATAACCAATCAAGAATCCAATTAATATTATAAAATAAGGGAATCCTAGCTGACTTCTGATTGTGTATGACAATCTTGCAGCAAATATTCCACAGAAGAATATAACTGCGTAACTGACAACAGCGCTTCCTGTTGAAAGTGCAAGAAAGAATCCAACAACAAGTAATATCAATGCAACATATTCTGCCCAATTATCACCTGTTATTCCAGTAAACATTGCCCTCTTGTTCCACATTATTTCCATGCCTCTCTTTCAAAAGTCCAATAAAATGTTTGCCAGACAATTATTCCAATTATTAATGCCCATATATAAGAATATACTCCAAGTAATATTACGAGTAACACATAGCCCATGACTGTTCCTATAACAAAAGCAAAAAACAATCTTGATGCAAAAAACAAATGTATGCCGTCCAAAGGTGGAATTGGTAATAAACTATAGGCTGCAAACACTAAATTGAATATGAAAAGTTTATCCACAAGCGCATCATTTATTGGGATGAATGTGAACCATGCTTGAATTGTTTTAAAGAATCCTGCTAATAATATATTTGCTATTGCTCCTGATGCAGCGATCATTGCAAGTGCCCATTTATTTACTCCATATCTGAAATAACCTATTCTATGCTGTTTCATGTGATGGACTATTATCCCACCTGGTGCAATGAACCATAAATTACCTCTTGATACCAATACTAATATTAATCCAATCATAAGGCCATAAAGCCACATTCTCCATTCCACTCTAAATCCTACATGTAGTCCTACAATTCTTTGACCTGTCTGATGCGCAAGCATTGCGAGCGCTACAATCATGATTGAGCTGAATAAATTTCTTAATCCAACTAATGCATCAAATTTATCACCATAACCCCATTCTTTGAAAGAAATAATAAATCCGATTATAAGTGTAGCTACCACCATACCTTTTATTTCTTCATTACTGAAAGCAAAATACCTTTTTACTTTATCCTTAAGGTCAAAAAAGCTATACATATGTTATATACTGGCAGAGGAATTATAAATAGTTATCTTTTTTCTAATAAAGAAACAATTATATATGTATTCTTCAATAAATAGTGTTTAATGGCAAGAAAAGAGTTGGTTGATTATGTCAAACAGAGCTTAGATACTGGATATAATTTAGACCAAGTTCGTCAAAACCTAACACAATCTGGTTATAGTCCTAAAGACATAGAAGAAGCATTAAGTGAATCTCAAGGTACACAATCTGGTTCAGCCGGTCAGATTGGTTTCTTCAAGAAAACAAAACTGATCCTTATTAAACCAAAGACATTCTTTGAGAGTGTTAAAGACGAATCAGACTTGATACACTCTTTTAATTTCAATTCAATATGGACTTTGATTTTCTTGTTAATCCCTTTGATAATTTTCACTATTATTTATTATAATTCTTCCTTAAAAGCAAACCCTTCTTTTTCAATGATATCTCTACTCGTCAGTTCAAGCAGTATATTTATGGCGGGTGTGATTTACTTGATCCTGATGTTATACAATATTTTCTTTATGCCCTTCAAGTTAGCAGCATATTATTTTGTGGCACTTAAATGGGTATTTAAGATTAAAACTCCTTTTACACAATCTTATAAAGCGTTCGTATATCCTATACTTCAACTTTACATATTTCCTTTTGTGATTGCCATATTATTTCTTATAGCAGGGTTTGTTTTAGGACTACTTGATTTAGTAGATAAGGCATCAATAGTTATCATTATACTATATGCAGTAAGTGGATTAGCTTTCTTTGTTTATCATATCTATACTGTTACAACTGGATTATCAATATTAAATGACATTCCTAGATGGAAAGCGCTTATTGTTGTCCTATTCCCTCTTCTTTTGTTAGCTATCCTTGGTCTTTTAATTTATCTTGACGTTAAATCATCAATAACTGCATTGACTGTTGGAGCGCCTGGATTAGGTTCTCTTATTTAGAATTCAATGGATAATATCATATTTAGGGTTAACAACTTCTCCTTTGACAAGTCTCATGACATCATCCTCATGTCCTGCACCCATTATAGCAACAATCTTCTTTTCAGGTTCATTGGCTATGATTCTTCTTAATCGTGACGCCATGTAATAGTTTCTTTCTTCTATTAGGACTTTATACATATTAGGATATCTTTCCTTAACTCTTTTTATCAGTTTTTTAACTACTTTTTTTGAAGGTACTTTTGTCAGGTCAAAGCTTTCAAGACCTATCTTTTCCATCTCCTTTTCTCTGAATATAATGCCTTTGAATATATCAACAACAATGTGCCATTTCTCTTTCCAGCTGAATTCTTTTGAGAATCTCTTTAAAGTAACTTCAATATCTTGATCAATCAACCTTAACTGAGTCTTATTCTTATTAGCTAGTTTGATTGCTTTCATCATTTCACTACCTGGTGCTACACCTACATATTCCCCAAGCTTTTTCTCAGCCCATGCACCAATTAACGAAAACATTGCACCTTTTACACCGATTCTTCTGATGTCATAGAATCTAAATCCTCTTTTCTTTTTACTCATTAAAGAGAAAAATCTTTTTCTGTCTAGTTCAATAGCAATAATATCTGGTTTAATTTTATTAATGCTATCTTCAACTTCTTCAAGGCTCTGTTTAGCGATATGACTTGTGCCTATTATTGTAAGATTCTTATATTTCATACTAGTATCCTTTTAATAAGCCGTTCTTTTAAAGTTATTGTTTTTTCCTGGTCTGTCCCAAATCTTTAGAAAAATATATAACCCTCCTTAGCCATAAGGCTAAGTGAGGGGGTGGAGGTACAGCTCCACCATGAAAAAGAAAGCAAAACTGATAAATAAAGTTAAGCATTTGCTA
>Ga0187833_10000200_pt1 | contig 68217 bp, 78 predicted proteins | sample ETNtaG_37_FD_167968 | JGI IMG/M metagenome (GOLD analysis project Ga0187833, IMG submission 167968) | Marine microbial and viral communities from oxygen minimum zone, Eastern Pacific Ocean - ETNP2014_SV_400_PacBio MetaG (Illumina Assembly) | ecosystem: Environmental > Aquatic > Marine > Hypoxic...
ACCGTTCTGATCGCCGCCAGCAATTCGCCCGGGCTAACATCCTTGGGGAGGTAACCGTCCACGCCGTTCTCGAGCGTGTCGAAGACTTCAGCATCGATCTCGACGCCGCTAAGCATGAGCACGCGCACTCCAGAATGGTGCGCTTTTATCAACCCCGCCGCCTCGGGCCCACTGCAGTTCGGCATGACCATGTCCAGTAGCACCAGGTCGGGCTGCAGTTCGCGCGCCAGCTGCAGCGCCTGCTCCCCATCGTTGGCTTCTCCCACCACATCAATACCCGGTTCGACCTCGAGCACCATAGCCAGTCCGCGCCGAACTACCGCATGGTCATCGGCAATCACAACCCGAATTGCGTTCACTCTCTATCCGTCCCCCCCCACCGGAATAGAAACTCGTACCTTTGCCCCCACACCAGGCTGGCTGATGAACCGGCAGGTGCCGCCAAACGATTCCGCCCTTTCCATCATGCCGCGCAAGCCGAAATGCTCCCGGTCGCGTTCTCGCGCCAACACAACCTCTGGCTCGAACCCGTGTCCATCATCTTGCACAGTTAACTGTACGTTACCATCGCCAACGCGCAGCATCACCGAAGCCACAGCCGCGCTAGCATGCCGGGTGGTGTTAGCCAGAGCTTCCTGCGCAATTCTATACAGGCTCCGCCGCAGACGCGGTTGCAGCCGGTCCAGCGCTCCCGCAACCTCCACCGAAAGCGCCAATTGCTCGCCGCCCTGACAGTGTTCCTCCTTATAGCGGAGCAAGTCCCGCTCGAATTTCGCATTGGTGATCTCCGACGGCCAGAGATCCATTATGGATTCGCGCAACTGCTTGTGCGCTGATTGCGCCAATTGCTTCAGTTCCGCCAATTCCTCGCGCACGCGTTCCGGATCACTCGGGAGCAGCCGCGAGCAGGCCTCCAACGAATACACCATCCCAAACAGCGATTGAGTAACCGTGTCGTGAATGTCGCGGGCAATGCGAATGCGCTCATTCTGAACCGCGAGTCTACGAGCGCGGTCGATGCAAAGAAGCGTAGTTCCCACAGCCACCGCAGCCTGACTGGCGATGGTTTCCAGCGAGTGTAGTCTCCCTGTTTCGGACGCGCTAGCGTCAGCCTGCACGAGCATCACCCCGACTGGGTTCTCGCGCAGCACCATTGGGAAAACGTGCACCTGCTCCATTTTCAGATGCGCATCCAAATAGGGATGGTTCGTGTACGGCGCTGCGACTTCGAGGCGCGTTTTGCCGTCCAAAAGTGCCCGTGCCACCGCACTGTCCCCGTCAGTAAGCGGCATCCGTGCCGGGTGCGGCAATCCGCCTGCCAGCATGTTGCTACCGTCGCGAGCCTTGCCCAGCCACGCCGTTACTACACCTATCTCCTGATCCACGAGCGCCACGACTGCACGTTCAAAGCCTAGGTCGCCGGTGACTACATCAAGCACCCTTTGTTCAACTTCGTTCACGTCAGCCGCGCTCTGCACCGAAAGCGTCAATTCATGGATTACGTGAAGGTCGCGTTGCGCCTGTTTTAGGTCGTCTTCCGAATGCGTAATACCCAAACCGCCTCCACGATCATCGCGCCCAACGAACTAGTGGTCCCATCACCCCGGCACTACCAGGCAGAAAACTTCATGCCATTTTGTGTCGAAGTAGTAAGTGGCCACGCGCCAGTCATACGGGGTCATGTCTAACTCGCCCAGGTTGATCAAGATCGGGCTAACCCCGCTTGATGCGACCCCTCATTCATCCTCCCGCTCCGTGAGCCAGCGCTCTGCATCAATGGCCGCCATGCAACCGGTGCCGGCCGCGGTGACCGCCTGACGGTAGTTGTTGTCGGCAGCGTCACCGCATGCGAACACGCCCTCCACGCTGGTGTACGTGCTGCCCGCCCGCACTTCTATATAACCCATATCGTCCAACTCCAACTTTTCTCGGAAAAGGTCCGTGTTCGGCTTGTGACCGATGGCCATGAAAACCCCACCAACGGACAATTCACTGCACGCACCGCTCTTCAGGTTGCGCAGCTGCAATCCGGTAACGGCATCACCTTCCGCACTGAGGACCTCGCCCACCACGCTGTCCCAAATAAAGCTGATTTTCTCGTTACCGAATGCACGTTGCTGCATAAACTGACTGGCGCGCAGTTCATCCCGCCGGTGGATGACATGCACTTTGCTGGCGAATTTGGTCAAAAAAAGTGCCTCCTCCATCGCGGTGTCTCCACCGCCGACCACAGCCACCTCCCTTTCACGGAAAAAGAAGCCATCACAGGTGGCACACGCCGACACGCCCCTGCCACGCAGTGCCGTTTCCGATTCCAATCCCAGCCATCGGGCAGAAGCACCAGTGGCGACAATGAGTGCATCACAGCTTAGTTCCCGAGACTGAGATTCAAGCCACAAATGGAATGGTCGTCCAGAAAGTTCAACGCTCTCAACTTGCCCGGTACGAAACTCAGTATTGAAACGCTCGGCCTGCGCCCGAAATTGCTCCATCATTTCTGGTCCCTGAATTCCCTCCGGATAGCCGGGATAATTATCCACCTCGGTGGTCAGAGTCAGCTGCCCGCCCGGCTCATTGCCGGAAACAACCAGCGGATGCAAATCGGCGCGCGCCGCGTAGATGGCGGCTGTCAGACCGGCCGGGCCGGAGCCAAGGATAATGACGCGGTGATGATCCTGTTGCCTCTTTTCACTCATGTCCTAATTCCCTCAATGGATTGTTACACTCACTAAACAAGAAATGTGCGTCGGAAGCTTATACCATCTCCCCAAGCTCGTCACTTGCGCTCCAAGCCGCCTAGCACACCAATCAGTGTACAATAATAACAGGGCTCAGGATACCACACCATAACGATGTTTCACGGGCACATAGGCGGCTGGTGGCAATACGTGACCGCCGACGAAAAGCAGAAACCACAGGTTAACCGGCAGCTGCTGCGCCGCGTCTGGAATTATGCGTTACCGTATCGCGGCCGGATCGTATTTGTACTCGTCGCCATTGGCCTGTCCACCGTTCTCGGTCTTTTGCCACCACTCATATACCGCCAACTTATTGACCACACTTTGCCCGAGCGCGATTTCCAACAGTTAAATTGGCTCGCGCTGGCGATGATCGCAGTACCGCTCTCCACCGGCCTGATAGAGGTGGCGCAACGAAATCAAAGTGCGCGCGTCGGCGAGGGGCTTATATGCGACTTGCGCCAAGAGCTGTATCAGCACATGCAAAGCATGTCGCTGCGCTTTTTCACCAACACAAAGACCGGCGAAATCATGGCGCGGCTAAACAACGACGTGGTCGGCGCGCAACGCGCCGTCACCGGTACACTGATAAGCATCGTGACGAATGTCATCCAGGTAATTCTTACGCTGGCAATCATGCTGTCACTCAATTGGGGTCTTACCCTCATCAGCGTGACCATTGTGCCGCTCTTCTTAGTCGCCGGAAGGCGAGTAGCTGACCGGCTGCGCGATGTCACCCGTCGCTCCTTCAACCTCAACGCGAAAATGAACGCGCTAATGAATGAGACCCTGAACGTGAGCGGCGCTCTATTAATGAAGATATTCGGTCGCCAGCGAGAGAACATGTCCCAGTTCCGTACACGCAGCCAGGCCGTGGCGGATATAGGCGTGCGCTCAGCGGTGATCGGGCGCTGGTTCTTCATGGGCCTAGGGTTAATCAGCGCCATTGGCACCGCGTTGGTATTCTGGCTGGGCGGCCACCTTGTGCTGCGAGGCGCTTTCAGCATCGGTACCATCATCGCCTTCGCGACGTATCTGCGCGACCTTTACGGCCCAATTTCCACGCTCGCCAACGCCCGTGTTGATTTCGCCACTTCGATGGTCAGCTTCGAGCGCGTGTTCGAGGTCATCGACCTGCCAGTGGAAATCGCAGACTCCCCAGGCGCCCACGACCTTGCCCACGTCGAGGGAAGCGTGCGTTTCGACAATGTGTTTTTCTCGTACGCACAAACAAGCGCTCTGGAGGCCGATAACGGCAGCCGCAGCCGCATAGCGCAGCTGCGCTCACAAGCGCGGTTCGGCCCCCCGGGTAGAGGCCACAGCGGCGGCACCGGCGACGACCCCGATTATGCGCGCGCCGGCGGACGCGAGTGGGCTACAGAGAACGTTACCTTCGAAGTCGCTCCGGGTCAACTAGCCGCTCTGGTCGGTCCGAGCGGCGCCGGGAAGACCACACTTACGTACCTATTGCCGCGCCTATATGACCCCAGCGACGGCCAAATCACTATTGACGGGATTGATCTACGTGAAATACGACTCATTACACTGGCCAAAACCATCGGAATGGTGACCCAAGAGACGTACTTATTTCATGACACCATTCGCGCCAACCTGCTCTACGCACAACCGACCGCGAGCGACGCTGAATTGCAGGCGGCCTGCGATGCCGCGCATCTCGCGGAATTCATCGCAGACCTACCCGATGGATTTGATACCATCGTCGGCGAGCGAGGCTATCGACTCTCCGGCGGCGAAAAACAGCGCGTTGCCATCGCCCGCGTCATCTTAAAAGACCCGCGTATTCTCATTCTTGACGAAGCCACTTCATCGCTCGATTCACGTTCAGAAGCACTCATCCAGGCCGCCCTGCGGCCACTATTCCAAGGCCGAACCAGCCTCGTGATCGCACATCGCCTCTCAACAATTCTCGCTTCCGATGTAATTCTCGTCATGGATGCCGGCAGGCTCGTCGAAAAAGGCACCCACAACGAGTTGCTAGCACTTAACGGCCTGTATGCAGACCTTTACAAAACACAGTTTGAAAGCCAAACACCTCCGGTGGTAACCGGTTAGGCAACTAACAACGTGGGTCTTTTATGAGTGCAGATATGCCTATGCGCACTCGGCATACTTGAGGCCGTGTGAAATCCTTACTCCAACCCGCCAGCATATATTTGCACATTCCGTTCTGTCGAAAGCGCTGCGCTTATTGCGATTTCACCACTTACGCCGGGCTTGATGCATTGATTCCCGTTTACGCCGGTGCACTAGCCCACGAGATAAATCTGGTTGCCGATTCAAGAAATGAATCTGCGTCGCTCTCGGTCCACACGATTTATATCGGTGGAGGCACGCCTTCACTGCTCCCGCCCCACCTTCTGCGCCAAATCCTCGCGGCGATGCGGCAATCGTTCGACATCAGCCCTGACGCGGAAATCACCATCGAGGCAAATCCCGGCACGCTCGACCTGCCCTACCTAACTGCGTTGCGCGCTATGGGCGTTAACCGCCTCTCCATCGGCGCACAGTCTGCCCAATCGGAGGAGCTGCGCCTGCTCGACCGGTCGCATTCTTTTCAGGATGTGGTCAAGGTCGTGCGCGCTGCCCGCACGGCTGCGTTCAACAACGTTAATCTGGACTTGATCTTCGGCCTGCCTGGACAGCAGATGACCCAATGGAGGGACACGCTCCGGAAAACGCTGGCACTGCAGCCCGAGCATCTCTCGCTCTACGCGTTGACGCTGGAACGCGCCACACCGCTGCGCACGCAGGTGGAAAGCGGTACGTTGACCGCGCCAGATTCGGACCGCGCCGCTGACATGTACGAGTGCGCCACAGAAAAGCTGGCTGAGTACGGTTTCAGCCAATACGAAATATCCAACTGGGCGCACAACTCCGGCGCCTTCGCCTGCCGACATAATCTGCAGTACTGGCAAAACCTCCCATACCTCGCGTTTGGGGCGGGCGCACACGGCTGGTTCAATGGCTGGCGCTACGCAAACACGCGCTCGCCACAGCTCTACATTGAGCGCTTGAAGCCGGGAAAATTCGGAGCCAGCCACTTTCCTTTCTCACCCGCAGTCAGCGAAAAACGCGCAATCGACCGGCAGAATGAAATGAACGAAACCATGATGATGGGGCTTCGCCTGCTGCGTGAGGGAGTGCCCCGCAGCACCTTTCAATCACGGTTCGGCGTCCACATTGAACACGAGTACGGCGCGCCCCTGCGGCGGTTGCGATCCCAGGGCTTGCTCGCCCCCGACGGGGATAGAGTACGCCTGAGCAGCGCCGGACGTTTACTGGGAAACCGCGTGTTCGCGGAGTTTGTTTGACGTGGCGATGCAAGCTCACCCACAGCCGGGGTCCAAAGTGCGCTGGACGACAGAGTCCGTACTGGTGACGCTGGTAATGCTGCTGGCAGCGTGCGGTCGGTCGGCACCGCCGGTAGTTCCCATCAGCTCCGACAATATCGCTGAGTTGGAGCGCATTGGTGACATCACCGTGACGCCACTCCACGGAGTGAACTGGCCGGAGGGCAGCCCGGGGCTCGCGGTAATTCGCGGCGAGAACGTGCATGTATATGACCTCGCCACCCTGACTGAACAGGTGCTTCCGGTGGAGCATCCCAGGGTCATCGCCTTCACTCAATCCGGAGACAAAATCGCGGTTGGCGCCGTTGATGGCGATTTGACTCTGTGGGATTTAAGCGGCGAGCAGCAGGCCGCCCTGCCCGGCCACACGGCGGAAGTCACGGCAATTGCTTTCTCCGCGGACGGACGCGCGCTGGCTACCCTCGACATCAACAAGCAGGTTTATCTCTGGAATCTGGAAGACTCGCGCCTGATGAGCGTCATTAATCTCTCTGCCTGGCCAGCTCCCAGCGCAAGAATCGAGAACATACGCCTTTCTGCGGATGGCGGCACGCTCGCCATACTTTCCGTTGACACCGCTCCAACCATCAAGGTCATGGACGCACGCGCCGGAAAAAGCCTGCGCACGTTGAAGTGGACGCAACACGCGCGCCCGTTCTACAACTTCATGTTCAGTCCAGACTGGAACACGGTGGCGTGGGTTGCGGGTGGAACTGTGCAGCTTATGGACGTGCGCAGCGGCAGCGCCGGGCCCGCCCTAGCTCACGAAGACGCGCTGAGCGAATGGCGCTTCTCTCCGGATGGAAGCACGTTCGCAACGCGCACGGCCGAGACGATCGCCGGGAAATTCACCGGGGTGGTAAAACTGTGGGACCCGCAATCCGGCGCAGCCCGGCACACGCTCGCGCACCCTGACTTCGTCAGCGCCATAGCCTTCAGCCCCGACTGGGAGCGTATTGCCACCGCAACCGGCTTCGGTGAAATGCACCTGTGGGAAACACACACCGGCCGGGAGACCGCGCTTATTCCCGGCCACAGCGACACAGTTTGGGCGCTGGCGTTTTCGCCCGACGGGGAATTAATCGCATCCGCATCCAGCGATGGCAGCGTACGCCTATGGGATGCGAACAGCGCAGATGCGCTGGCCACTCTATCGGCTGCCCCGAAAACCACACTCGCTGACGTCCGGTTTTCCCGAAACGGTGACTGGATTGCCGCTGTGGCAGACGACGGTGAAATCACCATCTGGGGCATCTCAACAGGGAAATAACATTTCGCGAGACGCGAGCGCATTCCGGATTCGGACTGCTATAATGGCCGCGCCATGAACGGCAGCAAATCAAAGCGGAGTCAGCATGTGGTGGTTGCGGCTGCGGCGACTTTGACCCGACCTACTCATCCTTGCCGATGTGCTGGTGCTAATCCGAGCAGGCTCTTCGGAGTGAAATGATCTCCATCGAACGGAACACTCTGAACGCATGGCTGGTGCACCTGTTCACCGCGAGCGGTTTACTGTGGGGCTTCCTGGCAATCCTGGCAATCGTGGCCAATTCCTGGCGGCTGGCCTTGCTTTGGATGAGCGTGGCCGTGGCTGTGGATGCGGTCGACGGGCCGCTCTCACGCAGGCTTCGGGCCCGACAGCGTCTGCCACAATTTGACGGCGCACTTCTCGACGCCGTGGTGGACTTCCAGAACTACGTCGTCGTTCCCGTTCTGTTCATGCATATGGCCGGCCTGCTGCCCGCACAGGCATCGGTGTGGGCCGTCGCAATTGTGCTGCTTGCCTCGGGGTACTGGTTCGGGCAGAGCGACGCAAAAACCTCCGACAATTATTTCAAAGGCTTTCCATCCTATTGGAACGTGACGGTGTTTTATCTGTTTCTTTTCGGGTGGGATGCGCGCATCAACCTTGCCATCGTGCTTGCGCTGAGTGCGTTAGTGTTCGTGCCCATAAAATACTTTTATCCCACTCGCGCGCCGGTATCGCGCACAACCGCGATCACCATTGCGCTGTTTTGGGGCGCGCTTGGACTGGTAGTGTTACTGCGCTTCCCGAACCCGCAGCCATGGGCGCTATGGGGCTCTCTCGCATGTGCGCTCTATTACGTGTTGATGAGCATACGCCGCACACTGATTGACCGGCGGACGGTCGTTTAGCGACTTTTCGGCAGCGGATAACTAGCAGCCAACTCGCGCGCAGCCGCTAGGTCGGCAAGAGTATTGATATTGCAAAACGTCCCTCCGCCCGGGTCGAAACGTTCAATCTCCTCTAGCTCCACATAACGCACTTTCACATCTCCAAAGAAACTGATGACCCGCCGGCGGCCCGCGTCCAGCGCATCCACAATAGGCCGCACGCAACTCTTGCGATAGAGCGCGCGCAGTGGCTCAATGCGGTCGCTTACACCCAGTCGCGGCACGACAGCGTCCCAACCGGGGGCCAATCCCAGGATATGCTCCAACAACGGGCGATTGACGAATGGCATGTCGCAGGAGAGCACCAGGATACAATCGTGGGTCGCGTAATGAAGCGCCGAGTAAAGGCCCCCGAGTGCGCCCGTGCCCGGGCGCACATCCGTGCGCACCGGCACACCGAAGCGCCGGTATTCGTCAGGGCGGTTTGTGATCAGCATCGCCTCGTCGGACAGGCCCGCAACCTGCAAGAGCACGCGCTCGACCAACGGCACCTCCGCCAGCTGCAGCAGCCCCTTGTCCTGCCCCATGCGGCGGGATTCCCCACCGGCGAGGATGGCGATGCTAACCGGTGTAGGGGATGATATCCGCATCCACCCCCGATTGGTCGCCGACCTCTTCCAGCGCCTCGCGCAGGTCGTGATAACTGAGCCCTTCCGGCACCAGCACCACCGCCTCCATTTCGAACAGCGGCGTGCCGGTCATCGGCGCTTTGCGCACATTTGTGTCCAACGTCTCGATGTTGATGCCTTGCGAAGCCAGATAGTGCGTAATGCTGTGCACGATGCCCTCATGGTCAGCGCCGCGAATCTTAATCTCATAGGGAATGTGCCCGGCATACTTCTGCACATTCGCGCGTGTGGTCGACCGGGTGGCTACCTGGAATTCATCTCCCCCCAAAGCCCGGAGCGCCTCGCGCAGCGCATCGGCACGGTCGGTTGACGCGGAGACCAGCATTAACATAGCGAATTCCCCGCCCAGCCGCGCCATGCGGCTAGCTTCCAGATTTGCACCATGCTCCTCCACCACGTCAGTGACATGTTCAACAATGCCGGGCTTGTCCGGACCGGTCGCCGTAAGCACAAGCGCCTGTTTTGTCATGCACGATCTCCTTTTGCGCGTTTGCTCATTATGGTATTGGTTGCCCGTTTCTATGAAAGCTCGAGAAAATCGCCGATTGCACTGAACGCTCCGAGTAACTTCGCCGCCGACAGCAGCAACACTCCGAGCAACACCCAGCGCACAAACACCGTACCGCGCGCCACCGCAATGTGAACCCCGACCCACGCCCCGGAGGCGTTGCCCAGCGCCAGCGTCAGCCCAATCACCCAGTTCACCTGACCGTTAGCAACAAACACCGGCAACGCGACCGCGGTGAAACAAAGCACAATCAGCACCTTGACGGCGTTGCCGCGTAGCAAGTCGTACTGCCCCGATAGCACCAGCCCGGCGAGTAGAAAGATTCCAACACCGGCTTGGATGAACCCCCCGTAAACACCAATCGCGAAGAAGGTTAGCAGCCTGCCTACCGTGGAGGCTGGCCGTAGCTCTGACGGAACCGTCTGCAGCCAACGGCGTGGCCGCACCAATATCACGCCGATCATCGCCACCATCAGGGCTCCAATCACGCGCTCCATCATCACATTGTCCAGATCCACCGCGAGGCGCGCTCCCAGCAGCGCCCCCAGAGTCGCGGGGGCGGCCAGCGCGAGGCCGCCGCGCCAGTCCAGCGTGTTCCCGCGGCGGAAACTTGAAACCGCCACCGTGTTCTGCAACAGGATGGCTACCCGATTGGTGCCGTTCGCCACCGTAGCCGGTAGCCCGAGAAAAATGAGCAGCGGAAGTGTGATCAACGAGCCGCTTCCCGCCAAGGTGTTGATAAACCCCGCCGCGAAACCGGCCGCAACCACAGCCACGTGTAAATACCACCCATCCCCCATGTCAATGTCCGCAAGGCCTCTCGCCCGCGAACATCATGGTTCCGCCCAACAGCTAACCAACCGTGGCATACATCCAAGCGACATAGACAATGTACGCCCCTACCAGGATCAAGCCTTCAGTTTTGCTGAGCGTTCTTTTCGTGATTAGGAAGACATACAGCATCACAACTGACCCAAACAGCAGCCACATGGAGGTCTTCAGCTCCTGCGTGCCCACGGCGATTGTCCCCCGTCCGGCTATTATCATGATCAGCCACGGCAATCCCAGCCCTACCAGAACATCGAAAACATTGGAGCCGACAGCATTCGCAATGGCCATGTCGCCCCGGCCCTGGCGAGCCACCACAATCGAAGAAATCATATCCGGCACCGACGTGCCCCCCGCCAGAATAGTCAGAGCCACAATCACTGGCGGCACCCCGAGGGCGGTAGCGAAAGCGATACCGCTTTCCACCAGAACCCAGCTCAGAGCGCTTATCAGCACAATGGAGACAATAAACGCGCGCACGAACTGCGAGCGCGGGTCACCGATGAGTACTTGATACACGCCGTCAACAGCCCGTGAAACCCGCTGCAGCGCCCCACCCTCGCGATCCCGCCCGGTTTCCACCATCTCCTCCACCGCCGCAATAGGGTCCTCGTCACCTGCCAATTTTTTGCTCCAGAAGGCCAGAACACCGATATATGCAGCATAGAACGCCAGAAAGACCGCGGCCTCGTAAAGCTCGATGCGGGAATCCCGGAACGCCCAGAACAGCAGCCCAAGGCTCAGGGAGTACGCAATCACGTCGCGCGTCACTGTGGCATACGCCACTTTTGCCGGGCGCGCGAGCGCCGACGCCCCGGTAATCACCAGCACATTGAACAGCGCGGAGCCCACGATTGTCCCGATGCCCACATCTCCGTGGTCCCCGGGTTTCAGCAGTGCGATTAGCGCAATGGCCAGTTCGGGCGCGGATGAGCCCACCGCCATAAGCGTGGCCCCGGCCACATCGCTTGGAAGCTTTAACCGCGCTGAAATCTCGTCAAGGCTTACGATGAAAAAACCGTCCGTTAGCAGCGCCAGTAGATATACCGACGCGACAATGGCAAGCACACTCCACAAAATGATCATGGTTAACCTGGCTCCTTTCCTCTGTTCCTGCGTCGTCAGTGGCGGCGGCGTTGCCCCGCCGAGCCCGTGTGCCCGCTATCTGCCGCCCACCCCGCCGCATGACTGGTTGTCGGCTTTATCTCATCCGGGGGCCGCGGCGCTTTCAGGGCCGCGGCCATGGCACGGATATGCTCCGGGCGCGTGCCGCAGCAGCCGCCGATTATGCGAGCACCTCGCGCCCGCGCGGCAAGCGCAAACTCGGCCATTGCCTCCGGCCCGGCCCGATACACTGCCTTGCCGTCCACCAACTCCGGCACGCCCGCATTCGATTTGGCCACCAGCACAGCATCGGGCGCGGTCACATACATGCGTTCGACCACCTGCAGCATTTCAGTCGTCCCAGAGCCACAGTTTCCGCCCGCGGCGAAGACTCCCAAATCGAGCATCTTCCCGACCGCGTCCTCCGGGGACACGCCCATCATCGTATGGCCATGCGTGTCGAAGCTCATTGTAGCAACAATCGGGATTTCCGCATCCGCTTTCCGCACCCCGCTCACGGCTGCGCGTAGCTCTTCCACCGCCGACAGCGTCTCAATCCAAATGAAATCTGCTCCGCCGGCCACGAGGCCACCGCATTGCTCCGCGAAACCCGCAACTGCATCCTCGAATTCGAGTTCGCCCAGCGGCGCCATGATTTCTCCGCTGGGACCGACATCGCCAGCCACCAGCGCAGTGCTGCCCGCCTTTTCGATTTCTGTTCTCAAGTTGGCTGCCCCTGCCCGATTCAACTCGTACACTCGCTCGCGCAAACCATGCTGCCGCAGCCGAAAACGGCTGCCGCCAAATGTATTGGTGAGCAGCAACTGTGCCCCGGCCTGTACGTACGCGCGCTGAATGGAGCCCACCACCTCGGGGCGCTCCACGTTCCACAGTTCTGGCGGCTCTCCGAACTCAAGCCCTGCCTCGAACAGCATAGTGCCCGTGGCTCCATCCGCTAGGAGCGTACCGCTTCCTTCCAGTATCGTTCGCAATCGATGTGCAGTCATAGCCATTGCCGCCGCAATCCCCATTAAACACCACCCGCCGGATTCAGTCCAGCCACCGACAGTGCGACCTTGTCACCGCGCTGACCCTAGGGTAGCATTAAACCGTCGCCCGGACGTGAGCCACGGCTGGCCGACATACCGCGATGAGAAAACCCATTCCATTTTTCGAGATCTTCAAAGCCCTTCGCAGCGTTAGCAATGTTCTCGTTGCACAGGCCGATAGGCAACATGGCCATTGCTGAGGTAACGCTCGGGCTGGCATTCGTGGCCGGTCTGGCGTCATTCCTCTCGCCCTGTGTCCTCTCGCTCGTGCCGGTGTACATAGGCTATCTCGGGGGGCAGGTGTTCTCCGATGCCGAAGTCCAGTTTCAAATCAGTCGCCGACGTACATTCCTGCACGGATTGGCATTTGTGCTTGGCTTCAGCATCGTGTTCGTCACGCTTGGCGCTGCCGCCAGCGCAATCGGACAGGCGCTCTACGACATGCGTGGAATTCTCACCCGAGTCGGCGGGATAGTGGTCATTATTTTTGGGCTGCATATAATGGGCGTCATCACCATACCGTTCTTGTATCACGACACCAGGCGCCAGGTGGACACGTCCGGCCAGGGTCTGAACTTCTTTTCCTCCGTGCTGATGGGCATGTTCTTCTCGGCCGGATGGTCTCCCTGTGTGGGTCCGGTACTAGGGGCCATGCTCACGCTGGCGTTCGCCGTGGAGGGCGTCAACCGTGGCGTTTACATGCTCAGTGCCTATTCGCTCGGGTTGGCAATCCCCTTTCTGGCGGCAGCGCTTGCCATCGGCCAGATGTCGCACCTGATTCGCCGGTTGGGCAAAGTCCGGCGAGCGATTGAAATCGCCAATGGATTATTGCTGCTTTTAATTGGCGGCCTGCTCTTTTCAGGCGCGCTCGGCCTTTTTACAGCCAGATTCGCGCAGAGCCCGGGCTTACTCGAATTGCAGCAGATGATTGACTCTTCCGTCGTCGACTTCTGGCAGAGTATTGTCAGCGGACCATCCGGATGATTCGCTGAAAAAAAGATGCCTCGCACGCCAGCTCGTCTTCCGCTGCCCTTAATCATTGCGGCCGGGACACTGCTGGGCCTGGCTCTGGGTGCGTTTATCTTTTGGCAGCGCCCGGGCTGGTTTGACTTCCGCAGCAGCGCAAGCGCTCTCACCGCCCGCCAGGCAGCCGCCACCCAGTGGGCGCCCGTCATCGGCGCGGACGCGCCAGACTTCACCCTGACAGCCGCCCGCACCCAGAACTCGATGACCCTGAACGACCTGCGCGGCCGGTCGGTGGTGCTCAATTTCTGGGCTACGTGGTGCGGGCCTTGCCGCGTCGAAATGCCGGCCTTTGAGGCCGCCTACCGCGAGAACCAGCCGCGAAACCTGACCGTGCTGGCCATCAATTATGCCGAGCCGCGCCAAATGGTGCTTGACTTCGCAGATGAATTGGGCGTAAGCTTTCCGCTTCTATTGGATCCGGACGGAAGCGTTCAGGAGCTTTATCAAATTCGTGGATATCCTTCCACCATGTTCATCGCCCCGGACGGCACGCTTGTCGCGGCCCACATCGGGCTGCTGACCAAAGGGCAGCTGGCCAAGAACCTGGCCCTGATTCTGCCGTGAAACCGGCTGCAGATATCCCCTCTCTCGCGCCCGCACAACAGACAGCGCCAGCGGCTGCCGGCGGTCTGAAATGGAACCAGCGCCTCGCGCTTGCTGTCAGCGCACACTGGCTGCTCATCCTGACCACGGCGGCCGGCACGTACATTGGATTGGGACTGCTCGCGCCACTGTCGATGGTGCTGGGCTGGAAGACATTCGCAAAGGCGATGTACGCACTGTATTCACCAATCTGCCACCAGTATGCACACCGCTCGTGGTTTGTCTTCGGTAAAGCAACCAGTTACGCTCCCGAGCAGTTTCTCGAACTGACCGGCATCGACGCGACCACTCCGATCGGCCGTCTGACCGCACGGGGTTTTTCCGGCACTGCGACGCTCGGTTGGAAAACCGCATATTGCCAGCGCGACATGGCCATCTATGCGGGCGTGCTCGGCGCCAGCCTGCTTTATGGCTTTCTACGTGCGCGCGGGTTGCGCATCCGCCCAGCGCCGTGGTTGTTCTATGCCGCAATTGGCCTTGCCCCAATCGGCTTGGACAGTCTCACACAGCTGCTCTCGCAGCCGCCCTTCTCGTTCCCTCTCGTGCCTTGGCGCGAAAGCACGTCCATGTTACGCACAGCCACCGGGTTCCTTTTCGGTTCCATGAACGTGTGGCTTGCGTATCCGCATCTCGAGGACTGGATGGCGGAAGTACGGCTGCGGCGCGCGCCGGCATAGCTCTCGCGCTCGTGGTAAACTCGGGCGCATGCAAGCAGAGCAGCGTGGCGCGTTGCGCTTCAACACCTTCGAGAGTTTCCCGTCCGATCGCCTGACGCACGCAGTGTTTGGCCGCACCGGCGGGGTCAGCCCGCCACCCTATCACAGCTTAAACATGAGTATCAGTACTGGTGACACCTTCGAGAACGTGCGTGAAAACCGCCGCCGCGCGTTTCACGCCCTTGGCCTGCCGCCCAACTCAATGGCCACAGTTTGGCAGGTACACGGCACGCGCACACTCGCCATCAACGGGCGTCCATGTGACCCATCCACCAAAGCGGACGCACTCATTACTGCATCGACCGGAGCCTCGCTGTTCATGCGCTTTGCGGATTGCGTGCCGATCCTGCTTTACGACCCGGTGCAGCACGCGGCCGGCATCGCGCACGCCGGATGGAAGGGAACTGTGAGCGCAATCGCCTCGAAAGTTGTCGCCGAAATGCGCCGCAAGTTCGGCTGCCGGCCGGCCAATATTCTCGCGGCCGTCGGACCATCAATCAGTGCCGACCGCTACCCGGTGGGAGCCGAGGTGGCCAGCGCCGCCCGCCGCGCTTTTCCAGACCGCGATGACTTGCTGCCGGTTTTCAAGAGCACAGTTCATTTTGACCTTTGGGCGGCCAACGAGTATGCGCTGCAGCAGTGCGGAGTGAACGCAATCGAGATGAGCGGTCTTTGCACTGCTGCCAACTCGGACCAGTTTTTCTCTCATCGCGCCGAAGCTGGCGAAACCGGCCGTTTTGGCGCGGTCATCGCATTAAGATAATGCCCGTTAAAGCACCCCCAATCTCTGTCGAGCAGGTCGACTCACGCGCGCTGGCGCTCAGTTACGCGCAGGTACGTGACCGGGCGGCAACTGCCGCCCGTCGGGCAGGGCGCGTCCCCGAGGAGATCACAATCGTGGCGGTTTCAAAGGCGCGGCCGCTGGCGGATGTGGAGGCGCTCTTCCGGTTGGGTCACCGTAATTTCGGCGAGAACCGCGTTGAGGAGGGCAGCCAGAAAGCGCTTGAAGCTGCGGCAACGTTCGCGCCACATGCTGACCCCATCATCTGGAACATGATCGGCCACATTCAGAGCCGCAAAGCCAAAACGGCGGTAGCCGCCTTCGCCCACATACATTCACTCGACAGCGTACGCTTGGCGCAGCGGCTCTCTCGCTTCGCCGCCGAGCAGGGCAAAACCGTGCCGTTGCTGCTTGAATGTAACGTTTCCGCGGAGGCGAGCAAGCACGGGTTCGTGGCGGCTCAGTGCGCGTCAAATACTGAGCAATGGGCAGCGCTGACTGAAGCCGTAACACGAATTATGGAACTGCCGCGTCTCGAAATCCGCGGCCTGATGACAATGGCACCTATCGTACCGAAGCCGGAGGCCGCACGCCCACATTTCCGGGCGCTGCGCGATCTTCGCGACCGCCTCGCCGCACGCTTTCCCGCCGCGGATTGGGAGCAGCTCTCGATGGGGATGACTGACGATTTCGAGGTTGCTATCGAGGAAGGCGCAACTTTGCTGCGCATCGGTCGCGCCATCTTTGGTGAACGAAGCTAGCGTATTCGTAGGTATAATCAACTACCCAGGAGTTTCTTAACCATGGAACAAATAGTCGTCCGCCCAATTGAAATTGTCTTCTCTATTCTCTCTTTCGCCATTCTTGCGCGCGTGCTGCTGTCGTGGGTGCGCGTGGACCCCACCCACCCGGCGGTGCAATTGCTATTTGACGTCACTGAGTCAATATTGCGCCCCATTCGGGAAATGATGCCTGCGATGGGTATGTTCGATTTCAGTCCGATTATCGCCGTGCTACTGCTCAATGTGCTCGAAGGGTTATTGCTCTACATCATTCGGGGACTGTTTTAATTGGCAACTAGACCACGCGCGGTGCGGCTGCCCGTCAAAGTGATTCCACGCGCGCCGCGCGACGAAATCGTGGGTGTGATGACCGATGGAACGCTGAAGGTACGAGTGGCCGCCGCGCCTGTTGACGGCGCTGCCAACAGGGCGGTGCAGCGAGTCCTCGCGCGGGCGCTTTCCCTAAACCTAAAAAACGTGGAAATCGTGCGCGGTGAGACTGCGCGCCGAAAGTTGCTGCGCGTCAACGGCCTGACCGCTACGGAGGTACACGCCCGGCTGGGCTTGACCGTGTGACCATCATCATTTCACGTAGATGATACGCGCGCAGTTTCCACACTTCACCAGTTCGCTGCCGCTGCGGGCCTGCTGGATGCGAGCCGCCGACGGTGTCATCCCACAGGCTGTGCAGATGTTGTCCTTGAGCAGCGCCACGGCCACGCCGCGCTTGTGCTTACGCACCGCGTCGTAGCTCTGCTTCTCCGCTCCGGAAACGCCCATTAGCGCCGTCTCCCTCTCATCCAGCAGCCGCGCCCTATCCGTTTCGCACTCAACCTTCTCAGCTGATAGCGCCCTCTGCTCCTGAGTCCATTCGATGCGCACCCGTTCAAGTGCATCGCGCGCGCTCGCCTCAGCGCCATCGGCTTCATCCTGACCGATCATCGCTTCCAGCTGCCGCTCCTCAAGCGCCGCGATTCTGCGCTCAAGAGCAGCGCCCTCATCCTGTAAATCCTGCAATTCCTTCGGGTTCATCACCGAGCCGCTGTAAAGCCGCTTCTCGCCGCCGGCTCTTTTACGCGTCACCATGTCGATCTCGTCCTGAATTAATTGATGCGCCCGCCGGGCTGCCTTAGATTCGGTCTCCGCCCCCTCCACACCGCCCGCCGCCTCGCGCACCACGGTATCATCGCCAAGGACGGCATCAAGTTCACGCAGGCGCTGCTCGTGTCGATCCAACCCGGTATCAATCCGTTGCAAAAGGTACAGTTTGGCGGCAGCGTTCATCGCGCGGAATTATAGCACCGCCGGTGTATAATCAGCATGGGCGCCGACAGGCGCAAGGGCCAAATCGCAGACTACACGGCAGCATTCGCGCAAGCCCCTTTGAGACGACACGTTTTATTCTCCGTATTCGTCGCTGGAATGACCACCTTGGCAGCAGAGGTGGCCGCCTTCCGATTGCTGGGAAACATATTCGGCGCATCGAACATTGTCTGGGCGAGCATCATCGGCCTGATATTGCTCTATCTATCGGCCGGATACTTTCTCGGCGGCCGCTGGGCCGACCGCTCTCCGCAGCGCACCACCTTTTTCAGCATCATGGCCTGGGGGGCGCTCACCACCGGGCTGATTCCCTTCTTCTCGCGGCCAGTTTTGCTACAGGCAGCCCGCGCGCTGGCGGCCGTAAACGCTCCGGTGGTGGGCGGCGCTTTCCTCGGAACCATGCTTCTTTTTATGGCGCCCGTAACCCTGCTCGGATGCCTCTCGCCATTCGCAATCCGGCTGCTCATCACCGAAGCGTCCACATCCGGGACAGTATCTGGACGGGTTTACTCCCTCTCCACCGTTGGCTCACTGCTGGGGAGTTTTTTGCCAGTCCTAGTATTTATTCCCTGGGTCGGCACTCGCCTGACCTATCTGATTTTCGCCGCGCTGCTGCTGGCAGTTGCGCTCACCGGCCTTTGGAGAACCGATAGCCGTCGCGCCTTGAACCACATGTGGATGCCGGCTGCCCTGCTTGCCCTCGGGGCATGGGCAGCCAGCGGAAACTTGCGCCCAGTTTCAGGGCTGCTTTTCGAGCGTGAATCACCCTACAATCTGATACAAGTCGTTGAGCGCAACAGTACCCACTATTTGCTGCTGAACGAGGGTCAGGGCGTGCACTCGATTTACCACCCCGAAAGGCTCGACACCGCCGGAACCTGGGACTATTACCTGACTGCGCCTTTTTTTAATGCGCCCCCGGTTTCTCCAAGTCAAGTGAAAAACTTGGCCATCATCGGGCTGGCAGCGGGAACAATCTCGCGCCAGTACAGCGCGGCGTTCGGCGACATTCCCATCACCGGCATCGAAATCGATGCTGACATCATCGCCGCCGGTCGGCGTTATTTCGGCATGCGGCAACCCAATTTGCGCGTGATTCAAGCGGACGGCCGACTGGCGCTCGCAAACCTTCCCGACCATTTTTCGGTAATCGCGGTGGACGCCTATCGTCTCCCTTACATTCCCTGGCACCTGACCACGCGGGAGTTTTTCGGTGAGGCGCGCACGCATTTACATGAGCGCGGCGCATTGGCCATCAACGTCGGCCGCACCCCCACCGACCGCCGACTGGTTGAGGCGCTGACCGCCACCCTGTTGACTGCGTTCCCCAGCGTGCATGTGATGGACGTTCCCGACACATTCAACACCATTCTGGTGGCCACCGTACAGCCCAGCACATCCGAGAACCTGGCAGCCAACCTGGAGAATCTCCCGGACGCCGCGCCCTCTTTGCTGCGCGTCGCGCTTCAAAGAGGGCGCGCGAGCCTTCGACCCACACGTGCAGCCGGTCCGGTCTTCAGTGACGACCGCGCGCCGGTGGAGCAAATGACTAATTCGATTCTGCTGCGCTTTTTGCTGGCAGGCAGCGACGCCCGTTTCCCAGATTCGGCTTTAGGTTCGTAAATACCCCCCCCGGTAGGCGCTATTGTTGCAGCAGTCGGCTGCGTAGCTCCGATGCACTTAGTCCAGCATAATTCCGGTACACCAGCACCAGGGGATGGTCATAAACAGTGAAGCTCTCATCGGCAAAACCCGGCCGCAGGTCACTTGGACTGATGGGTTCGAGGTCACGCGGCCAGGGCATGTCTGCCTGCGAGAAAGGGTCAGACCGCATCGCAATCCCGCCCAATTCGGGAAAACGGGTTGCAGCCGCAACCAGCTCATAACCCAGAGCGCCGTCAAAGAGCGCCCGATAATACGCGCGAGTCAAGGGATAGGCATCCACCAGCAGTCCCACAGGTCCGTAATTGCGATTACTGGCAATAACGATGAAGTCACTAGTGGACACAGCCGCCAGAAGCTCCGTTAGCTTGCGCTCGTCGTCCGGGCGCGCCACCGGATCGAACAGTTGCAGGTTGTACCTTTTGCGGCTTAGCCGACCACCATCGGTAGCGCGATCAAGCGGCAGCGGATGATCCCATTTCTCCAGCAGAATACGCGCTTTTGACGGTGCGTTAGCGTAGATAGAATCGGAAGCGCTCACCCATGGGTGGGGCGCGTCATAAAGCTCCACAAACGCCAACGCGTACGCGCCGGTCGGCAGCAGCACCAACGCAACCAGCGCCCGCCCGGCTAGCGGACGGCGTCGTAAAACAGCGGCCAGACCCAGTCCTGCAAACACAAACATTACCGGCAAAACCAGCAACATGTAACGCGGAAACTTCACCACGAACGCTCCAGTGACGATGAAATAAGGCAACGACCAGGCAAACAGCACGGCAAATTGCCCCATTTGCACGCCGCGGTCCCGCCCGCGGAGACGCCGCATCCATTCCCACAGGCACCATACGGCCCCGCCGTAAACAGCCAGCGTCAGCGGCCAACCCAGCAGCCAGCGCCCCTGCTGCGCAATCTGGTACGCGTAGGGGACAGTCTCGCGATATTGCGCCACAAAAGGCCAGTCCACCAGGCCGCGCACCATGGCACCTTGACGAGCGATGTCCTCAAAAAAGGCTCGCCATTGCAGAAGAGCAAATGGATTGGTGAGTGCGAATGTCAGCAGCGTGGCGCACAGCAGCAGCAGCCCGTGGACGAAACCTTGCCGCGCAGACGCTCGCCCGCGCGGCCGACCCATACTTGACCAGAAAACAGCAGTGGCCGCCGGTAGCACTAGCATCACCGCCGAGAACTTTGAGCCCACAGCCAGCCCGATAAGTACGCCGGAGAGGATGATGTTGCGCGCATTGCCCTTTGCCACATAACGCGCAAGGCTCCACAGGCTGGCGGTCACGCACGCGGTCAGCAGCGCATCGAAGGTTCCGAAGTGTGCCTGTTGGATGTGCTGCACCGCCAGCCCCGCAAGGGCCGCAGCCAGCAGACCGGCCGTCACTCCGCCCAAGCGCCGCCCAAGGAGGTAAACAAGCAAAATAGTGATCGTGTCAGCCGCGGCCGCCAGTGCCCGGCCCACCAGCGTCAGATGTTCATATTCAATTCGCCCAGCCACATTGAGTAGGTCGCCAAGTCCGGTGGAACCGCCGATCCCAGGCATCACGGTGGCCGCCGCCGCCAGCCCTTTTACTGCAAGTACCGTAAGGTACAGTGGAAAATGCCCATACGCGAACCGGCGCGGTTCCCCCCGCGGCAGCTCGATTCCCGTAGTGGTTTTTGTTTCCGGCCAGAAAAACGGGTTGAGGGAGGAGCGCTCCGGATGCAGCCAAATCCTAGGGCCGCCGCTCCACTCTATCGTTGTCTCTACCCAGTTGATGTAACGTTCATCCGGATGCGTATGCTGCAGCCCATCCCAATCCAGATGGGTGAAACGCAGCCAGCCTCCCAGCAGCAGCACCAGCAACAACACCGCGAAATACCGCTTCTGGCCCGACGCGTTCACAGCATCGGCCGGCGTGACAGCATTGATCACGCGTCGAGAATATCCACGGGTTCCGCCCCGCCGGGGAAAACTCGCCCTCCCTCATGGTACGAACGTTCAGTATTCACCTTCCAGACGTCATTCTTCTCCCCGAGTAGCACATTGCGCACCGCCAGAATAGCCGTCAACATAGAATGGTCCTGATTGTTGTACTTGTGCAGCCCGTTGCGCCCAAGCGTGTAAAAATTCTCCAGACCATTCAACCACTCTTTGACTACAGTTAGCAGCTCGCCGTAGTGGGCATCATAAATCGGATACGCCTTGCGCTGCCGCACCACTACCCCGTCCAGAAACTCCGCTTGGTGCGCAATCCCAATCTGGCGCAACTCGCGGGTTCCAAGCGCCACCAGCTCCTCGTCCGCCATCGTCCACAAGCTGTCCCCCTCGTCACAGAAGTACTCAAGTCCAAGGCTGGTTTTGGCGGAATCTGGCACCATTGCGGGGCTCCAGTTCTTGAAGTTCTGAATGCGCCCCACGCGCACATCGGGACTGTGAATGTAAATCCAATTGTCACTAAACAGGTGTGGTTCATCCAGAATCAACACCACGGTGAGAAAATCGCGGTAGCGCAAGCCGCGCGCTGCTTGCAACACCTCATCCGGGGGCAAGGGGTCGAACATGGGAATCAGCTCCGTGAGCGGCATTGTGGAAAACACATCTGTGCCTGCCAGCGTCCTTTCACCGTCTTGATTGCGCACCACCACCCCCGTCACCCGCGCACCTTCTCGCAACACCTTAACCGCATCGCTCTCTAGATGCACCGCGCTGCCTTGCTCCTGCAGCAACTGCGCCACCCGTTCCCACATCATGCCCGGGCCACGCTCCGGATAATGGAACTCCTCGATGAGAGTTTTTATCACCTCGCCCTTTGGGGGCAAAAGCGCGTTCCGCACTGCCGCCGGAAGCGTAAGGCCCCTGATGCGCTGCGCGGCCCATTCCGCCCGAATCTCACTACATGGAATGCCCCACACCTTTTCCGTATAAGTCTTAAAGAATACCTCGTACAATCGCGTTCCAAACCTGTTGGACACCCATTGCTCGAGTGTTTTCTCTTCGCCGTGAGGCCTTGTTTGTGCACGTAGATAACTGAGCACGATGCGGATGCTCTCCCACATGCCCAGCCCAAAAAGAGCATTGACAGCGCGCAACGGATAATTAAAGAACTTTCCGTTATAAAAAATGCGAGAAAGGCGCGGGCGCAAAAGCAGCCCGGAGCCCATCCACTCTTGCCAGAGTTTTTTTACCTCCGGCACCATGGTGAAAAAGCGGTGGCCGCCGATATCGAAACAGTAATCATTGTGCAGCTCGGTACGCGCAATACCACCGACAAGGTGGTATTTTTCCACTATATCCACCGGCACCCCGCCGCGGGTCAACTCCCAACCGGCCGTTAACCCTGCCGGCCCCGCTCCGATAATCACCGCTTTCCGGTCCATATCTAATCGCCGAGTTTCAACACGGCCATGAACGCCTGCTGCGGGATTTCCACATTTCCCACCATTTTCAGGCGTCTCTTTCCTTTTTTCTGTCGCGCCAGCAACTTCTTTTTTCGCGTCACGTCTCCGCCATAACACTTGGCCAACACATCCTTGCGGAGCGCCTTGACGTTTGCGCGCGAGATCACCCTCCCGCCTGCCGCCGCTTGAATGGCCACCGGAAACAACTGTCGCGGAATAAGTTCCTTTAGTTTGGTTATCAGTTTCTGCCCTTTCTGATAAGCATCCTCCCGATGCACGATTGTAGCGAGTGCGTCCACCGGCTGCTGATTGACAAGTATTTGCATCCGCACAAGATCCCCGGCCTGATAACAGTCAGCCTGATAATCCAGCGACGCATATCCACGCGTGTGAGACTTGAGACAGTCGTAGAAATCCACGATCAATTCTGAAAGCGGCATCTTGAAGAAAAGTATCACCCGCCCCCCCGGGGGGGACTGCTGCTCAACAAACACGCCGCGCCGCGAAGTAACCAGTTCCATAATTGTCCCATAGTACGCCTCCGGAGAGTACACCTGAATGCGCATCCACGGCTCGCGGATTTCAGCAATCTCGTTCTCCTCGGGAATGCCGGCCGGCGATTCAATTCGCAGAAGCTTGCCATCACTCGTTGTCACCTCGTATTCCACCGAGGGCGCGGTGGCGATAATGTCAAGCGCATATTCCCGTTCCAACCGCTCTTGCACAATCTCCATGTGGAAAAGCCCGAGAAACCCACACTGGAACCCAAAGCCCAGTGCCTGCGACGTCTCAGCTTCATACACGAGCGCCGCATCATTTAGTTGCAATTTCTGAAGCGCGTCTTTCAGGTAGCCATAATCCTCTCCATCAGCCGGATAGAAACCGGCGTACACCATTGGCTTTGCCGACTGGTATCCAGGCAGTGCATCCATGCCCGCGTCCGCTGCCAGAGCAAGAGTGTCCCCCACCCTGCAATCCTGCACAGTTTTGAGACCGGTAGCGACATATCCCACCTGACCCACTCCCAGAGCCCCAGTGGGCTTCATTCCCGGTGCAAACACTCCGATTTCAACCGGGTCGAACTGCACGGCACCCGCAAGCAATCGCAGCGAATCTTGAGATGTGACCCGCCCGGACAGCATGCGTACATAACTGATGACTCCTTTGTACGAATCGTAGTGAGAATCAAATACAAGGCCACGGGGAGGGCCGGAGGCCTCCGCTGCGGGCGCGGGCATCCGGCCCACGATGGCAGCCAGCACGGCATCCACGCCGGTTCCGGTCTTCGCCGAGACCCTGAGCACGTCTTCCACTGCGCCCCCCAGCAGTTCAGCGAGTTCCCCAGCGACTTCATCAGGCCGCGCCGAGGCGAGGTCAATTTTGTTGACCACGGGGATGATTTCCAGATTCGCATCCAGCGCCAGATAAAGGTTCGCGAGCGTCTGTGCCTCGATGCCCTGACTGGCATCGACAACCAGTAGCGCGCCCTCACAGGCAGCCAGCGCTCGGCTGACTTCATACGAGAAATCTACATGACCGGGGGTATCGATCAGGTTCAGCTCATAGCTATTGCCGCCATCGGCGTCATATTGCATGCGCACCGCGGAGGCTTTAATGGTGACGCCCTTTTCGCGTTCCAGGTCCATTCCGTCCAGAAACTGCGCCTGCATGTCGCGCTCAGCAACAGTGCCGGTGAGTTGCAGCAATCTGTCAGCAAGCGTCGATTTGCCGTGGTCAATATGGGCGATAATGCAGAAATTGCGGATGTATTCTGCGTTCATAGAGCAGGCCGTGATGATATTTGCCGAGTCGGAAGTGGGAGGCAGGGCCACCCGTCGACGCAATTGTACATGACGCTTCGGCTTGATGCCGGATTCACTCAGAGGCCTCCGGCGCGACCTCTGCGACTAGCTCCTCAATCGAGCATCCCCTATCACTCTGGGTGAGCAAGGCCAAAAACTCCACGTTCCGCGCCGCCCCACGCAAAGGGGCACGTGTTAGCCCGCCAGGACGCAAGCCCATTTTGAGGGCGAACGCCAGCACGTCCAGCAGTACTTGCCTGTGTACGCGCACCGCGCGCACCACACCCCCCTTACCCACTTGCGCCCGCCCGGCCTCGAATTGCGGCTTTATCAGCGCCAGTACTCTCCCGGAGCCCGGTTGCAGCCAGCCAAGCGCTGCGGGCAGCAGCAATCGAAGTGAAATAAAGGAGGCGTCAATTGTGACCAATCCGACCCGTTCTGGAAGTCTGTGCAAGTAGCGCGCGTTGGTCTTTTCCATCACCACCACGCGCGGGTGGCTGCGCAGTTTCCAGTGCAAAACGCCTTTGCCGACATCGATGGCGTAAACGCGCTTCGCGCCGCGCTGCAGCATGCAATCGGTGAAGCCCCCGGTCGAAGCGCCCACGTCTGCGCACACCAGTCCGGTGACGTCCACGCGCATCCCTTCCAGCGCGGACTCCAGTTTTAGCCCACCGCGGCTGACGAAGTGCATGCCCGCCGTGATATCCACGTCCGCATCCGCACCTACGTGCTCCCCGGCCTTATCCACGGTGCGCCCGGCCACGCGCACTCGCCCGGCCATGATGAGCCCGCGGGCTTTCGCACGCGTTTCCACAAGGCCTTTCTCCAACAGCAGTTTGTCAAGGCGCATCTTCGTCATGCCGCCGATTCTATCATCTAGACCAATCACGCTATAATGTGCGCTGCCATGGTTATGCTGCTGCTGCGGGCGATGCGCCCACGCCAGTGGGTGAAGAATCTGATCATATTTGCCGCGCTGGTCTTCGACCGCAAGCTGTTTATGCTGCCTTACCTGCAGCGCACGCTTGCGGGGTTTGTGCTTTTCTCGCTACTGGCAGGCGCGGTGTATCTGGCCAACGATCTGGCTGATCTCGAACAAGATCGCGGCCACCCCCGCAAGCGAAAGCGCCCGCTGCCGGCAGGCGACCTTCCCGCCCGCGCTGGTGCGGCAGCCGCCCTTATAATCCCGTTAGTTGTGCTGCCGCTCGCGTTCAGGCTCCATGCCTGGTTCGGGCTGGTGCTGGCTTTGTATTGGATGCAGAACCTCGCTTACTCCATCTGGTTGAAACACGTTGTCATCATCGATGTACTGATGATAGCGCTCGGATTTATGTTGCGCGTGGCTGCCGGAGCGATCCTCGTGGATGTCGAACAGGCGCCTATCGGTTCGCCCTGGATTTACATGTGCGTTGGCCTAGGAGCGTTACTGATTGGGCTCGGCAAACGCCGCCACGAACTGATGCTTTTCGCAGGCACCGGTAACAACCACCGCGCCGTGTTGGCTGATTACAACCTGACGCTCATCGACTGGCTCATCGCCAGCGTCACCACCGGCGCAATCATAGCGTATTCCCTGTACACCTTCAACGCACCCAACCTGCCGCAGAACCACCTGATGATGGCTACCATCCCCTTCGTAATCTACGGGATTTTCCGATATTTGTACCTTATCCACGTCGAGGGCGCTGGCGGCGCGCCGGAGCGACTTGTATTCCGCGACCGGCCCCTGCTCCTATCCATCATCCTGTGGGTGGTCGCAGCCGCTGCGGTGATGTATCTGGGTTAACCTCGTGGCCACGCTCGAATCGACCCGCGCCAGCGCACCGGGCAAGTTTATCTTGTTCGGTGAGCACGCCGTGGTCTACGGAGAGCCAGCGCTGGCCGCACCATTACAATCACTACGCGCGCGCGCGCGCGTCTCAAGGGCGGCCGCCGAAACCCCCATTGGTCTGTTTCTCACCGCAGATGAAATCTCGCTGCGCACCCACTATGCCAACCTGAAGCCAACCCACCCGCTCGCTGCCATTGTGCGTGGAACGCTACAGGCGGTCGGCAGTTCGGGCGCGCCGCGCGCTCACCTGCAGGTGAGTTCTAATATTCCAATAGCTGCCGGGCTGGGTTCCAGCGCGGCCACGGCCGCGGCAGTCGCGCAGGCGCTGGCCCGTTTTTTGCAGCACGAACTCTCCCCAGAACGCCTGTCAGAGCTGGTTTTCGAGGTGGAGAAACTGCAGCATGGAACGCCCTCCGGAATCGACAACACCGTTATCGCACACGAACAGCCGGTATTCTTCAGCAAGGGGGCGAGTACCGAAGTACTGAAACTGGCGCGGCCACTTTCATTTGTGCTCGCCGACAGCGGCCAGCGAAGTTCAACCAGAGACGCGGTGGTGCGCGTGCGCCAGCGTTACAATTCCCGCCGGAGCGCATACCAGTCCAGTTTCACGGAAATGGGAAACATCGCTCGCGCGGCGCGCACTGCGCTTGCTCGCGGTGACAGCAGCCGACTCGGCGAACTGATGTGCCGAAACCACGCGCGGCTGCAAGAAATCGGCGTCTCGTGCCCTCCGCTCGACCGCCTCGTGGAAGCGGCCATACGCGCAGGCGCGCCAGGGGCGAAGCTTTCGGGTGCCGGCCTCGGCGGCCACATCATCGCGCATGTTCATCGCGGGGATGGCGACCGCGTCGGCTCCGCTCTTGCAGCTGCTGGCGCAAGAAGCGTCATTATGACCGAACTCACACCTAGCGCCAATGCCGCCTAAACTGGTCTACCTGAAACTTGGCGGTTCGCTGATCACCGACAAGCATGACGAGCGCACTCCCCAGCGCAGCACTTTGCGGCGGCTGGCGCGCGAAATCGTCGCCGGAATGGAGCAGCGCCCGCACATCAGTTTGCTGATCGGGCACGGGGCCGGCTCTTTTGGTCACATCCAGGCTACCCGCCATAATACGCTCGCAGGCGTTCGTTCCGCACGCGATTGGCACGGTTTCGCAACTGTCGCAGCAGCAGTGGCTGAACTTAATGGCATTGTGCGCACCGAGCTATTCTCTGCGGGCGTTCCGGTGTTCAATGCGCAACCCTCGGCATCCGCGCGCTGCCGCGATGGAAAACTGGTCAAACTGGCTGTCGAACCCATCAAGGGCGCGATCGACAACGACTTGACCCCGCTGTTGCACGGCGACGTAGCATTCGATGAGACGCGCGGCGGCACGATAATCTCCACCGAAATGATTTTTGGTTTTCTTTCGCACAGCCTTCCGCCGGATGAAGTGCTCCTGGCGGGAATCGCGCCGGGAGTGCGGAGCAGCCACCCCCGCGGAAGCGTCATTCCGGAAATCACCCCGCAGACCTTTCCGGATTACGCGGCCGGCGCAGCTATTTCAGACGCGCCCGACGTCACCGGCGGGATGAAAGGCAAGGTGGCGGAAATGATCACATTGGTGCAAAATATCCGCGGCGCCACTGTGCGCATCTTTTCAGCGGAGCCGGAAGGCGCACTGACCCGCGCGCTCTCAGGCACAGAGACAACCGGCACCGTCATTCGAGCCGCCCGAACAGAACAGACGCCCGCATGACATCACGGGCGCACAAACTGTGATCTTGACGTGAGAAGCCGCGCCCCGAACGAAATCCTACAGATACCGCGCGATGCAAGTCCCGCGGAAATTGTCGCTGCCGTCACCGCGCGCACGGCGCACTTCCGCGAACTTTCCGCTGATGAATCGGTGCAGGCCCTGTCCGAAATCTATCAAGCCGCCGCATTCCTGCTGTGGGAGATCAAAACCAACCCGGAAGCTCGCACTACTCCAGGAGCCGCCGCCGGCGCAAAGCCATCACGCCATCGCCGCGTGCCGGCGAAGCCGCGCCGCAAACGCCGCCGCAAAGCCGCGCCCGGTTGGGCACCGCTTCTGATAGTGGCGCCCACCCTGGCCGCTCTCGCGGTTTTTCTGCTCTATCCCGATGACACAATGTCCGCTGCATGGAAGCTGATTGACCAAGCCACAGCCGCGCGCGCGTTGCTCTCCGGACCTCCGGAGCCGACCCCGCCCGCTCTGCCCACTCCAACGCTGCCCGTTATCCCGACCGCGGGTGCCGCCGTGGTTGCCCCGGCCGCAATCTCTCACTCTGAACCCGCCGCCACGCCCGGCGCAGCGCCCACAGCAGATGCGCCTGCGCAGACTGCTGCCCTGAAGCCGGTGCGCGCCTGCGTCACTATCTCATCACTGAATGTGCGCGCTGGGCCCGGAGTCGCCTATCCAAGCAATTCCTACCTGCTGGAGGGTGAATGCGTCACTGTAGTCGCGCAAAATGCAGCCGGAACATGGGGCCTGGTCCGCTCCGCTCCGCGCGCAGGCGCGGAATCCGGTTGGACCTCCCTGGCATATCTGCAGTCCGACAAGTCGCTGCGCACTCTCCCTGTGGCCACCCCACCCGCCGTACCCTCCCCATCACCGTAATCCCCGATGAGCGCCGCGCCAAGCACCGACTGACGTACGGCAATCGTAGCGATGCCGGAAGTCTTCTTATTCGACCAGGGCAGCTCACCCCGCCCGCGCGAACAGGTGCGCATCGAGCAAGCCCGCGCCGAGCCCTATCCCGACGGGATCCGTGTGCGCGTCACCGTGATGTTGACGCCGTTTTTTGAGAGGCCGAATCTCAGCATAACCATCAGCGACTCAAGCGGTGAGACTGTCGCCGAGGCAGACGTGTTGGAACCCATCACGCCCACCACTGAGATGACCATGCATCTGCGCCGGCCAGCGCCACGGGGGGAACACAGCCTGCGAGTGGCACTTTATTACGGCAACGACGAACCACAGGATGTGAGTCTCCTGTCTTTCCTTCCTGGGAACGAGAGCTAAATATCTAGGTTGCGCACTTCTTTCGCGTGCGTCTGGATGAAGCGTCGCCGTGGCGGCACGGCAGCGCCCATAAGCATATCGAAGGTGCGGTCGGCCTCGGCAGCGTCTTCAATATCCACCTGCAGCAATATGCGGTTGGCCGGGTCCATGGTAGTGTCCCAGAGCTGGTCCGGGTTCATTTCGCCCAGCCCTTTGTAGCGCTGCAACTTGGTTTTGCCGCTATTGCCCCATTCTTTCAGCGTGGTATCTTTGTCGGCTTCGTTGAACACGTATGATTTCTTTTTCCCCTTCGCCAGCAGATACAGGGGTGGTTGCGCGATGAAAAGGTGTCCGCACTCTATCAATGTTTGCATATAGCGGAAGAAAAAAGTGAGCAATAGCGTGCGGATGTGGCTGCCGTCAACATCAGCATCCGTCATTATAATCACGCGATGATAACGCAGCCCGCTCAGGTCGAAACCGTCGCTGATGCCGGTTCCAAGCGCCGAAATCAGCGCCTTAACTTCGTTAGAGCCAAGGATTTTGTCAAGGCGCGCGCGCTCAGTGTTCAGGATTTTCCCACGCAATGGCAGCACAGCCTGGAAGTGGCGGTCACGCCCTTGCTTCGCCGAGCCGCCGGCAGAATCGCCCTCCACGATATAAAGCTCGCATTTGGCTGGGTCGCGCTCCGAGCAATCGGCCAGCTTGCCCGGCAAAGTCAGCGATTCAAGCGCGCTCTTGCGAATAACCAGATCACGCGCCTTACGCGCCGCGTCACGCGCCCGCGCCGAGGTCAGGCACTTCTCGACAATCGCCCGTCCGGCGCGCGAATTCTTCTCAAGAAAATAGAAGAATTCCTCGCCCAGCGCTTGCTGCACCTGCGCGGAAACCTCCGCGTTCATCAGTTTCACTTTCGTCTGGCTTTCAAACTGCGGGTCGCGATGTTTGACGCTCACAATCGCGGTCAGGCCCTCGCGTATATCCTCGCCGCTGAAGTTCGCGTCCCTATCCTTCAGCAGGTTGGCTTTGCGCGCATAATCATTCACGGTGCGCGTGAGGGCAGAGCGCAAACCGGTCATGTGCGTACCACCATCAACAGTGTTAATAGTGTTCGCAAAAGAATATGTCGATTCTGCAAAAGCGTCGCTATACTGCAGCGCCACCTCCACGCCGGTGCCCTCTATCTCTTTATCCACGTAAATCACCGGGTGCAGCGTCTTGCGGTTGCGATTCAGATACCGCACAAACGACTTGATACCGCCCTCGAAATAAAATGTCATCTCGCGTCCGCTGCGTTCATCCGCCAGCTTTATGGTCACCCCGCGCGTCACAAACGCCATCTCGCGAAAACGCTGCAGCAGAGTCTCAAAACGATAACTATTCTCTTTGTCGAAAATGCTCTCGTCGCGCATGAACGTGGTGCTCGTACCGCTTCTGTTTTTTTTCGCCTTGCCGATGGATTTCACCGCCGCCTGCGGCACGCCCTGACGGTATTCCTGATACCACACTTTGCCGCTACGCGTGACCCAGACTTCGCAACGGCTCGAGAGCGCGTTCACTGCGCTGACGCCCACGCCGTGCAGCCCGCCCGAGACCTTGTATCCTCCCCCACCGAATTTTCCCCCTGCATGCAGCTTGGTCATCACAACTTCTAGCGCCGAGACCTTCTCGACCGGATGCTTGTCCACGGGGATGCCCCGCCCATTGTCCTCAATAGTCACGCTTTCGTCCGCGTGGATCGTCACCCTCACGAAATCACACGATCCGGCCAGCACCTCGTCGATAGAGTTATCGACGACCTCGTAAATCAGGTGGTGCAAGGCGCGTACGTCTGTGCCGCCGACATACATGCCCGGACGCATCCGAACCGCCTCCAGCCCTTCCAATACCTGAATACTACGCGCGCCGTAAGCTTCCCCTTTTTTTGCCTTTCGAGTCGTCTTCGCCTTCGCTGTTTTTATTACTTTCGCCACTTCAGTTTCCCTCCGGTTTCTCTTTCCCTTGCGTGGTTTGCGCCCGGCATTTTTGCTCTGCGAGCGTAGCCTGCATCTCGTCACACCAGCGTAATCTGTCCTGATAAAAATGAAAGGTAGCCGCCACTACACCGGTAGCTACAAACGCATGCGCCGTGATGCCGGCTAATAGCAGCCAAGAATCCCCGGGCGGCAGCGACCACAGGAACCCGAGCCCCCAACTCAACACCATTATGAGTGCGAAGAGGCCGGTCACGGCAGGCATGTTACGGCGCACCAGCCGCAGGCTGTTACGCAGCGCCGGCAGCAGTTCGCGGTTGTGCATCACCACTCCGTGCACGGTAAAGGCCACAAAAAACAGCGCCCAGATCCAGAGCGCGATGCCGAGCGAGGTCGCCATCCCGCCAAGAAGTACGTGCAGCATTGAAAGAAGCGCAGACAGCATCGCCATCACGAACCCGAACAGAAGCATTGCAAGCAGCACAGTCGCAGCAAACCCGAGCAGGCGCAGCCAGTGCCCCCAGAGCTGCTCCAGCATTTGCTCGTCACTCCCGCGCTGTTCCTCCGGAAGCACGCGCCGCGCAATCAGGCCAAAAAAGGCTGCGCCTAAAAACAGACCCATCACGCTCAACCCCGCGGTCAACCCAAACAAGGCCGCACCACTAGAGACCGGAACGCGCAACACCGACCCCAGTGGGGTGCCCGCCGAAGCGTTGGCGACCATCATGCTGGGCACGCCGAGAGGCGCTGTGCTCAGAAAACCGACCACGTTTAGGCTTTCGCCGGCGTCCTGCAGAGCGAGCCGCACTGTGCCGTACATCTCGGCGGGGACATCTGCGTCCCGCAGCTGCGCTTCCAGCATCGCGCTCACCTCCCCCAGTAGCGGTGCAACAGTGAGATGCGGTCCAAGCCAGAGAAAAAGATCCAGTAAGAGCGGAAGAGCTATCAGGCTGAGCTGAGAGAGAACGGTCTCGAAACCGCGTCCGAAGGATTCAATCACCCCGATGGGCGCGGCCGGTGGCGTGGAAGCGTGCGCGGACACGCACTTGATTTTACCACCAATGCTATTTCGGCACACGGCGGCACAGGGTGACACTGCACCGCCCACCACTTGAATGGCTTCCCATTTTTTAGCGGCGGAAAGGTGGATTTCCGCAGGTTGACCCCATCGCCCCGCTCGTTTACAATGCGGGGCAGCGCGCCGCCGCTTCAGGCCGTTACGCGGCGATTGCCATTTCCCTATGGATCAATTCGTGATAACAGGCGGGGTTCCGCTCCGGGGCGTCATCCGCCCTGCGGGCAACAAGAATGCCACGCTGCCACTGCTGGCCGCATGCCTGCTCACTGACCAGCCGGTTGTACTCCACAATGTGCCCGCCATCGGAGACGTGCTCACGATGCGCAATCTTCTCGAAGCGCTAGGCGTCTCTATTGAGTCTGTGGACGAGCACAGCTGGCGCATGCATGCAAAGAACATCGCCAACCACACACCGGATGCTGCCCTCTGTCGGCTCATTCGCGCATCCATTCTGCTGGCCGGGCCAATGCTCGCGCGTCATGGCCAATTGCAGCTGCCCCCGCCCGGCGGGGACATAATTGGCCGCCGCCGACTGGACACCCACATGCTGGCACTACAATCGCTTGGCGCAGAATTCCACGCTAATGAGAATTTTGAAATGCGCGCCGACCGACTGCGGGGCACAGACATCCTGCTGGATGAAACCAGTGTGACCGCCACCGAGAATACGGTCATGGCGGCCGTGCTGGCAACCGGCGCCACTACGCTGCGCAACGCGGCCTCCGAGCCCCACGTCCAGGAACTGTGTCACTTTCTGAACGCCCGCGGCGCCCGCATCGCCGGCATCGGCTCCAACGTGCTCACAATCGAGGGCGTCAATTCACTGCAAGGCGGCGAGCACACAATCGGGCCAGATTATCTCGAAGTAGTCAGCTTTATCGGCGCGGCCGCTGTCACCGGCGGTGAAATCCGCATCGAACGCGCCGGCGCAAAGCACCTGCACATGGCTGAAATCGCGTTCAAGCGCCTGGGGGTTGGCTGGCAGGTGGAAGGAGACGACATCCTCGTGCCCGCCGAGCAATCGCTGCGCGTTATTCCGGATCTTGGCGACGCCATCCCCAAAGTGGACGATGCGCCCTGGCCCGGTTTCCCCGCAGACCTGATGAGCATCGCTATCGTAGTCGCAACGCAATGCGCCGGCACAGTGCTGTTCCACGAAAAACTGTTTGAAAGCCGGCTCTATTTTGTGGACAAACTGGCCGGAATGGGGGGACGCATCATTGTTTGCGACCCGCACCGCTGCATTGTTCAGGGACCAAGCACGCTGCAGAGCGAAACGCTCGAAAGCCCGGACATCCGCGCGGGTATGGCGCTGCTCATTGCCGCCCTGTGCGCTCGCGGCGAATCAGTCATCCGCAACATCGGCCAGATCGAACGCGGTTACGAGCGCATCGAGGAAAAGTTCAGCGCGCTCGGTGCTCAGATAGAACGCAGCAAGGGTTAAATCGCGCAGCCCCATTTAGAACGATGGGCCTTTTTTTGGTTTCGACCTCGTCGCGCCATTAGTCAGTGCACCAAGCCAGCCCCACCGTACCCGGCCCGACATGAGCGCCGACCACCGGGCTTAGTTCCGCCAGATGAGCTTCGATCGGATTCAAGCGCTCACTCGCCGTCTGCAGCAGCGCAGCTGCATCGTCACGTGCAGCGGCATGCAGTGCTGCCAAGCGGATGTTTTCTTTTCCCTCAACCGCCGCCGAGACCTCATCCACGACATGCCGCAATGCTTTCTTGCGCGTGCGCACCTTGCCGGCCTCCTGCACCAGGCCGTCTTTCACCGTGAGCACCGGCTTGATTTTCAACGCGTTGCCCAGCAACTTACGCGCGCCGCCAATACGGCCGCCGCGGTGCAAATACTCCAGCGTTTCCACAGTCAAGAACATGCCCACCCTGTCCAGCGCTGAGCGGACCAGATGCGTGCATTCCGCCAGAGATTTTCCCGCTTCCGCAGCCCGCGCCGCTGCCAGAACAACAAACCCCATCGCCATCGCCGTAGTGCGCGTGTCCACAATCTCAATCTGCATTTCAGGCAGCAGCGCGCGCGCTTGCGTGGCCGAATTGAGCGTGCCCGAAAGCTCTCCTGAAAGCACTACCACCAGCACTCCTTCTTCAGCGCCAGCACCCACGCTCGTGAGCAGCTCCTGAAATTCCCGCACACTTGCTTGCGATGTGGTGGGAAAAACCGAGTCATCCCGCAGGCGGTCATAAAACTGAGCCGGAGTGATATCCACATCATCATGAAATGTCTCCGTGCCCCATACAAGCGTCTGCGGTATTACGTGGATGCCATGTTGCTGCACCAGTTCAGCCGGTATCTGTGCGGTGCTATCCACGACAATCGCGATTCGTGATTTGCTCATGAAGTTTTATTCCTCTATAGAATCATATCGCTGCGCAGGAATAGAAACCCTCAGCCGCCCAAAAAGATGCGTGCCTATTTCGCCGCCCCGTGAGCGTTAGTGGCCAGCGCCGCGCCGATGATGCCGGCATCGTTGAAACAACGTGCGGGAATTAGCCGAGCACGGGCGCGCAGCAGCGGCAAGAAACACGCGTGCTCGCGACTGACGCAGGTTCACTTATTACCGGAAATGTTCAGATGGCCCCGCATGGTTGTAGCGTTCGCGCAGCTGAACGGTGTTACAATCAATATGCATGGAATTAGCATCCGTCTTGACCCTGATGAAGACGATTTTATCTTGAGCGGGATTTCGGCATTCTATTGGATGAACTTGTAAGATTCTTCGCGGGGGCTGAAGATGCCCGTCGGCAACGCTCAACCCAGACTGCGGCACACCACTCTCACCGACATTCCCGTATTCGACGTGCTCCATCTAGCCGCCTCGGAGCGAGGGCTGATTTCCATTGCTTACAACATCAGCGCAGGACAATTTCTGATGCAGCTAACTGCGGAACGCCACCATACCCCGCTTTCGGGAACAGATGATTTGGCAGACGCGCGAGCCCAGTTGCGCGAGTATCTGTGCGGTGCACGCACGCGATTCTCAATACCGCTTGATCTCAGCTCTCTCACGGGTTTTCAGCGCGAGGTGCTGCTGGCGGTCACTAGCGTGCCCTACGGCCAGACGCGCGCTTACGGCGAAATCGCTGCCCATATCGGCCGCCCACATGCGGCGCGGGCGGTAGGCGGAGCCAATGCCCGCAACCCGCTTCCATTGGTCATCCCCTGCCACCGCATCATCGCAGCGGACGGCAGCCTGGGCGGGTACAGCGGCCCGGGCGGGCTACGCACTAAACGGCGTCTGTTGGCTCTGGAGGGGGTGCGCTGCTAATCGCAGCTCAGCGGCTCTAACTCGCTTCTTCTTCCGGCGAGTCTTGCACGAAATCAGCGCGAGTCTTGTCAATCAGATTGCCGGCAGTGTACGCCGAAACACTCACGTAGTATTCTGCCCCGGAAGCGCTGAACACATAATCGCCATCGCGCTCAGCACCGACGCGCAACACGTGTTCCTGCAATGCATCGTCAACTTCCGTTATGATTGTTGCAGTCGCCAGCGGCTGCTCCAGCCCGTACGCAGGCTGTGTTTCCTTGCCCAGCGGCGCAATCATGCGCACTGAACTCACCTGTGAGAGCAATCTGTTCAGCACGGTATCGTCCAGCGTCTCATCCGCGTTCGCCGCCGACCACGTCCATTCCTCATCGCGCTTCGAAAAAATGAAGCTACCGTTCTCGTTCTGCAGAGTGATGGCGGTAATGGCATCGCCCGGCACGCTGAAGAATTGCGTATCGATATAATTCGATGCAGTGGTATTCGCCTCCCACGGCGTCAAATCCGCCGTCAAATAGACCTCGTCCTCCTCGAGCAGTCGGAAGTGCGTCGCGCCGGCCCCGGCGGTGCTGCCCAACAGCAGCGTGTCTTGCGTTCCGTCTGACCAAGTAATTTGCATCTTGCGGTTGAACTTTTGCTCGGCGACCTGCAGCCGGGCGTGGCTACCCTCGGTCACCGTTACCAACCGGCCGGTACGCAGTTGCTCGATTTTCCGCAGTAGCGGCGCCACTCTGTCGCCATCAGCGGGGAACGCGTCCGCTTCCGGAAGTACCCATTGCTGACCGTCTCTCGCCAGCGCCACGCGCTTGCCCTCGCCGTCGGTTATGGCAAGCGCCACAATTTCCGCTTCCGCCTGACCCGCGAAGACCAGCCCAGCACTGGCCGCGGTTGCCCGTGGCCAAAACACAACAGCCGCCAACACGACCTGTGCCACCAGCAGGCCGCCCAAAAGCTGATTGGCACGGTCGAAAGCTCCAGTTCTCAGTGAAGTAATCATCGCGCCGCTCCCGTTTTCTCTACAGGCGTCAACGCCATCGGCTGTTCGTTGCGCCGGCGCGCGCGTCGGGCCCAGCCCAACACAACCACAGCAGCCAGCGCCAGCAGGTAATTGGCCGTCTCCCAAAAAGTCTGCTCGCGCTCGGAGAGCGGCGCCAACGGACGCGAGGCCGTTCCCCGAGAGCGAATGCTGAGCAAATCCAGTTCCTCCACCGACCAGTCTGCGACGTTCTCCGCCAATTGCAGGCTATTCAAATAACGGTCGCCGGACATACTGGAAGAGAGGTCGAAGACAGTGTCATTCAGAAACTCGGCGCTCCCGAAGACCACCAGTCGCGCTGTTGGTGGGGAACTCTCCAGAGTACCTACCGCGTTCGGGTTCACCATTTCACCCGTGGCCTGGTCAATTATTTGCAGCGGAGATTGCTTATCCTTGAAGAAACTCTCGAAAATACCCTGCACCGAAACCGCTAGAACATGCGGCTCACGCTCGGCCCCAAGCGGGAACCCCAATTCGGGATACAAATCCGTGTTCGGTTGGATGTTAGTCTCGCTTGTCGCCCACGATTCAGCGCTGGATTGCAACAACATGGTCACTTCCCGATCGGTATTGGCGCTCTCATCCACACTAATAGGCGAAGGCCAGTTCAGCGTCACCGCCTGCAAGCTGGCCAAAATCGGACTTTCGCGGTTCATCCCGTCCGGCCGCACATCGACAAAGAACGGGTAGCTCATTGCGCGGATCTCGCGCACTTGAATGCCGCCTAGGTCGCGCGTCACCGGTACCGGGAAAGGCTCGTTTTGCGCGTCAAGAACCAATTTCTGCTCGATATTGATGCCATAACTCGCGAGCATTTCCTGCAATCCCGCCGTCACCTGCAGCAGCCCCAGCCCGCCGGTGAACTGGTCGGGCTGCATGATGTAGTTTCCGGCAGCCGCCACCACCGCGCCGCCACGCATCAAGTATTGGTCAATCGCGTAACGTTGCACGTCGCTCATATCTTGCGGCGCAATCACCATGAGCGCATCCACATCCGGCGGCACTTCGCCATCAGAAAGATCCAGCGGTCGCACGGTGTAATTCTCGCGCAGCACCTGCGCCAGCATGTCATAGCGCTTGAACGAAGGCATCTGCTGCCCGAAGCCGCTCTGTTGCGGAACATCAGGCGGCGTCCAGAGGCCAATCACTTTCAGGAAGCCGGTGGAAGCGCGCTTCAGCGCCGATTCTATCGCGGTGCGAATGCTGGCCTCGCTCAGGTCGCCGCTGGGATACAAGACCTGCGCCTCCGCGCCTATTTCGAGGAGCATATACAGATAATAGGTGTCCGGCGAGAAGAACGAGACCGGAATCGGTTGCAGACCGTAACGGTCGTACAACTCCTGACGGGACAACGGGCTGCCGGGCGAGTCAACGTGCACTATCCCGAAGGTGAACTTGCCGCCGGACTCGGCCTCTAGAGCAGCTGCCACCTTTCCGATAGCCTCCGGCGCCTGCGCCAGCGAGACAGGCAGCGTGTTCGGGGTGACGTAAAGCGTCAGCTTAACCGGGTCGCCCACCGCCCCCAGAATGGCGTCGATGCTTTGAAAGCCGTAAATCACTTTCTTAATCGCGCGCGTCAAGTCATATTCCAGGTTGCGCAGGCGCACGTCGACCTGCCCCGTGCGGTAGGGTTCCACTTCGATCAAGTCCTGAAAATTGAGCACCACATGCTGATCACCGTAGCGCACGAGAATATCGAAGTAGGCATTGACCACCGAAGTGCCGTACCGATCAGCGGCCTGCAGCGGCGTGGGGCGAATGCCATAAGTCTGGTTGGCTTCGGCTTCTTTCTCCGGGTCTTGCAGCGGGTCGACGATTTCAATTACCAAATTGCCGTTGGAGACGAGGCGATATTCCTGCAGCATGTCGCGGATGCGCGGGACAAGCGGAGCGAGAAGCGGATGAGTCTTGTCGCTGAAGTAGCCGCGAATGAGCAGCGGTTCCTGCACGTTGCCCAGCAAGTCGCGCGTGGTCTGCGAGAGGCTGTATTCGCGTTGCGCGGTCAAGTCGATGCGCACACCGCGCAGCGGGAAGAGCCAGATATTGAGCATGACCAGATTGAGGATGACCAGCGCGGCGCTCAACGAAACGCGGCGGCGATGCCCTAGCGTGTTTTCGCCCTCGCTCCAGCCCTGACGTTCCAGCGCCAGAGCATTGAGAGCGAGGAAAATGCCGGTCAGCGAAAGATAGTAAGCCAGATCGCGTAAATCAATCACGCCGCGCTCGATGCTCTCAAAGCGCGCGCCAGAGCCGAGAGCGCGGAAGATTTCGGACAGTTGGTCACCGAAGAAATCAGTGAAGCCACGCGCGCCAATCAGGTAAAACACGCCCCCGAACAGAGCGGTGACGATGAGCGCCACCAGCTGGTTGTCGGTGCGTGCCGAGACGTAAAGTCCGATGGCGGCGTAAGCTGCTGCCAGCAGCACGGCAGCCAGATAGCCCCCGAAAACCGGCCCCCAATCAAGGTTGCCCACAAATGCCACAGTGAGCGGCAAGAAGGCCGTCAGCGCCAGCGCCACGCACACCAGCGCCATCACCGCAATGAATTTGCCCAACACAAGATCAGTCAGCCGCACCGGCAGGGTGAGCAAGATCTCCAGCGTGCCGGAGTGTTGCTCCTCGCTCCACTGGCGCATAGTCAAAGCGGCGACGAGGAAAATCAGCAGGAGCGGCATCCAGTTGAACAGCGGGCGCACATCGGCGATCCCACGCGAGAAGAACGTGTCTACCCAGAAGAAGGTGAAAAGTGTCGCCGCAAGAAAGACGCCCACGAAAATCAGCGCCATCGGCGACCCGAAGTAGCTGTTAAGTTCTTTGCGGGTAACGATTAGCGCCTGTTTCATGCGTCTGTAGCCAATTCATTGAAGACGGTCTCGAGGGTACGCACATCGCGGCGCAGTTCACGCAAAGGCCAATCTTGCCGGCACACCAAATCAAAAATCGCCGGGCAAAGGTCAAAATCTTCCGCGCCCACAATACGAAAGCCGCTATACCCTTCAGTTGTGCGCAGCGGCTGAACCTGGCGCACGCCATTCAGTGCGCCCAGCGCTTTCTCGGCTTCGTCTACTTCTTCTTGCAACACCAGGGTAGCGTCCGTGGTCTGCGCCAGTTCCTGGAGTCGCGCGTCAGCTTTCACTTCGCCGTTTATCAGAATAATCACCCGGTCGCAGATAGCCTCCACTTCCGACAATATGTGCGATGAGAAAAGGATGGTGCTGTGGCTGGCAAGGCTCTTTATCAGATTTCGAATCTCCACAACCTGCGTGGGGTCAAGACCAATGGTGGGTTCATCCAATATAAGCAAGCGCGGGCGGTGCAAAATCGCCTGCGCCAAACCCACCCGCTGCCGGAAACCTTTACTCAACTGGCCGATTGGTTGTGTCAAGCGCTGTTCCACGCCGGTGGCCCGAATCGCCTCGGACAGCAATTCGCGCTGATCCGCTTCCGCCACCTCGCGCAGCTCAGCAATCATTTTCAGATAGGCCTGCACCGACATCTCCGGATACAGCGGCGTGTTCTCCGGCAGATAGCCGACGCGCGCCTGCACCACGCGCGGTTGCGCCAGCACATCCAACCCATCAACTGTTATGGTGCCCTCGTCCGATTGGAGAAACCCGGTCAGGCATTTTATCGTGGTGGATTTTCCCGCGCCGTTCGGGCCAAGCAACCCGACAATCTCGCCCGGGGCGACATGAAATGTGACCTCATGCAGTGCCTCGAGATCGCCGAACCATTTAGTTAACCCATCAACGTAAATCATTAAAAGACCGCCATGCTCCCCGGGAGAGCCGACATTGTACCAAGATTCGCTCCGCCTTTCAAGCGCACAGGCAACAACGCGCTCACAAAATCAGCATCGCATCCCCAAAGCTGTAGAACCGGTATCCGGCCTGCATCGCGCTTTGGTAAGCGGCGAGTATTTCCGAGCGCCCGCTTGCTCCAATAAAGGCCGCCACCATCATCAGGAGCGTCGTGCGCGGCAAATGGAAATTGGTCAGCAGCGCATCCACAACGCGGAAGCGATGTCCCGGTATGATATAAAGGTCGGTCTCACCGCACACGGGCGCAACCCGGTTGCCGGAAGCCGCGCGTGCAGCCGTCTCGAGCACGCGCGCCGTGGTGGTGCCCACAGCCACGATGCGCCCACCGCCTCGGTGAGCACGATTGATTACCTCCGCCGTGGCCTCGTCTAGACAGCACCACTCGTTATGTATGGGATGATCATCAATCATCTCAGCCCGCACCGGAGCAAAGGTGTGCAACCCAACATGCAAAGTGATAGAAGCAACGCTTATGCCCAGCTCGCGGATTGCGGCAAGCAGCGCGGGCGTAAAGTGCAATCCAGCCGTCGGCGCCGCGGCCGACCCCATCACAGCAGCATACACAGTTTGATAACGCTCTTCATCGCTAAGCTTAGTCCGAATATACGGCGGCAGCGGCATTTCCCCAATTACATTCAGCAGCGGCGTAATTGCGCGCGAAAAGCGAACCACCCGGCGCTGGCCGCCGATTTTCCCTAATACTGTAGCCACAAGTTTTCCCCCAGCAATCACTACATGCGCGCCCACCTTCATGCCACTGCCTCCAACGACAACCTCCCAAGTGCGAGCTGAAAGCCGCTTCAGTAGCAATACCTCTGCCTTGCCGCCGGATTCTTTTCTACCCCGCAGCCGGGCCGGCAGCACGCGCGTGTTGTTCAACACCAGCACGTCACCCGATTTCAGGTATGAGGCAAGGTCTGCAAAATGCCTATGCGCAAGTTTTCTTTTTCCCCTTCGCAATACCATCAGCCGCGCCGCATCGCGCGGCTCCGCCGGTGTTTGAGCAATGAACTGGGGAGGAAGCTGGTAGTCGAAATTGTCAGTACGCAGAGAGTTATTTTCGCCCATTGCGCTGCGTGAAAATTATCGAAAACACGAACGGTTCAACCACAACCGCGCATCAGAGCAAGCTGCGCTGCCCATCCTCGGGGTAGGCGACTCCCACATGTTCATACGCCTGCCGCGCCGCCTTGCGCCCGCGCGAAGTCCGCTCCAAAAAGCCGAGCTGCAGCAGATACGGCTCGTACACGTCCATGATTGTGTCGGGCTCCTCGCTGATGGAGGCCGCGATAGTGTCCAGCCCGACTGGACCTCCCGAGAATTTCTCTATGATGGCGCGCAGCATGCGCCGATCAATCTCGTCGAGGCCCAGCTCATCAACGTCGAGCAAATCCAAGGCATCGTGGGCAACACCGCCCGTGATGACGCCGTCCGCGCGCACCTGAGCGTAATCGCGCACGCGCCGAAGCAACCGCAGCGCCACCCTCGGAGTGGACCGCGCCCGGCAGGCAATTTCCGCCACCCCGCGCTCCTCCACCTGCACTTGCAGAATTTCAGCTGCGCGCCTCACTATCGCCTTCATAGCCCCCTCGCCGTAATAATCTAGCCTGAACACCGCCCCGAAACGCGCCCGCAGTGGGGCCGTCATCAGCGCCAGGCGCGTGGTAGCGCCAATCACAGTGAAACGCGGCAGCTGCAGGCGAATGCTGCGCGCGCTCGGGCCTTTGCCGATAACGATATCAAGGGCGAAATCCTCCATGGCGGGGTAGAGCACCTCCTCTAGCACGCGACCCAGTCGGTGCACTTCGTCGATGAAAAGAACGTCGCCCGCCTGAAGATTCGTTAGGATGGCTGCCAGGTCACCCTGTCGCTCGATGGCCGGCCCGGCCGTCACCTTAATGTTCACGCCCATCTCGTTGGCGATCACATGAGCCAGCGTGGTCTTACCCAGGCCGGGCGGCCCGTACAGCAAAACATGGTCTACGGCCTCGTCCCGCCCGCGCGCGGCCGCAATCAGGATCTCGAGATTCTCCTTTACGCGCTCCTGCCCGATTACCTCAGCGAGACGCTTGGGGCGCAATGAGAGTTCGGCTGCATCATCCGGACGCGCCTTGCCGGTCACCACTCTCTCAGCCTGAACCACCATGGCAGCATTATAGCCGCGATACACGCACTAGGCAAAACGTGCCTTGTTGCCAATGGCAGTCTGCCGCACCCGCTCGCCGTTTGCCACCCAGCAGCATTCAGTTTACAATCCGCACGAAAACGAATTGGAGCCGACAATGAGCAACGTCTTTCCTAGCCGCCACCCGCTGGTGGCCCATAAACTAAGTCGGTTGCGTGCAACCGGCACTCCGCCGGTGGAGTTCAGAAAGCTTACCGGCGAACTGAGCTCTCTGCTGGCATACGAGGCCACCGCCAACCTGAAGACTGATTCCATTGATGTCACCACACCGATGGGCGCCGCAACCGGCGCAACCCTGAATGCCAACATTGCGCTGGCACCGGTGCTGCGCGCCGGAATCGGAATGGTGGCTGGTATCCACACTCTGACGCCCGACGCCGCAGTCTGGCACATTGGCCTGAAGCGCGATGAACACACGTTGGAGCCAATTGAGTATTACGTCAATAGGCCCACGGACGCCGCCGAGAGAACATGCCTGCTGCTTGACCCGATGCTGGCCACCGGGGGTTCCGCCTCCGCTGCCTGCAGTCTGCTCAAATCCTGGGGCGCGGAGATAATCAAATACATCGGCCTGATCGCCGCGCCCGAAGGGGTTTCCCGCTTGCAGCAAGACCATCCTAACGTGCCCATCCACGTGGCTGGAGTGGATTCGCATCTAAACGACATCGGGTTCATCGTGCCCGGCCTCGGAGATGCGGGCGACCGCCAGTTCTCCACTTAGGGACACGCGCAGCGCAGCCCGCTAATATGCCCCTCTCGTTGCAGGTGTTCGCTTGTGCAGGCGGCGTAGCCTTTCTGGGCACGGCGTTGGCTGCCCGCTTTGGTCCGCGGCTGCGAGCGCTGGTGGATAGGCCGCGCGCGCGCCACCACCACCGGCAACCTTTGCCCCGCATTGGGGGGGTGGCTCTCTTCGCTGGATTCGCCGCCGCGAGCGCGCTCGCATACACGACGGCACCGCTCTCAAACCCGGATGACGCGCGCCGCATCGTCGGCGTGCTGCTGGGATGTGCTTTCCTTTTCCCAATCGGCCTTCTGGATGACTGGCGCGAGTTGGGCTGGTTGCCGCAGTTGCTGGCTCAATTAGGTGCCGCCATCATCGCCGTCAGCGCCACGGTGTTCATCGAGCGCTTCACCAATCCTGTTTCCGGGGATGTGATCGAATTGCATGTCTGGCCAATCGTGGGCCCGGCGTTGGTCATCATACTTACCTGCTTCTGGATTGTCGGCATGATGAACACGGTTAACTGGCTTGATGGACTGGACGGGTTGGCCGCCGGGGTCGGAGCCATCGCGGCAATTCTGTTCGCCGTGCACATGCGCTCACTGGGGCAACAGCACGTCTCCCTTTACGCCCTTGCGTTGGCGGGCGCGTGCCTGGGGGTGCTGCCATTCAATTTCAGCCCGGCCCGCGTCTTCCTTGGCGGCGCCGGGGCAATGGTACTGGGTTACAGCCTGGCCACACTGTCAATCCTAGCGCCCGCACGCCTTGCGACGGCGTTGCTGGTGATGGCCGTGCCCATCACCGACACTGCCTGGCAGATTATCGACCGCTACCGCCGGGGCGCGTCAATCCTGCACGGCGACCGCGGCCATTTGCACTTCCGCTTAATTGACCGTGGATATTCTCAGAGCCGCATAGTGGTGGGATACTGGGTGGCCGCGGCAGCTTTCGGGGTACTCTCACTGACGGCCGGCTCGCAGTTAATCAAGCTGGTGGCATTGTTACTCTTGATAACGGTTACGATTGTCTACCTCGCGCGCCTGTCTCGCAGACACCCTTTATCGTAATCTCTCCAAACGCCGCTCGGGATGCAATTGCCTGAGCAGCCACTCTGCGCCCAAAATCGCGGGCAGCATTGCCAGATCCACTCCAATGGTTACTGTAAAAGCCGTAGCCATTACGCGCACCCCGGCCGCCATCCCTTCACCCAGAGCGCCCTGAATGACCGGCCCCATCCCCAGATAATACAAGCCTGCACCGAGAGCAAGAAGCAAACCCCCAACAAGTGGCCAGGCGCGCCGATCGCTTGCGCTGGGCATCATGGTATTGCTGAGCGCGAAGAGGACGTACACCCATATGAGCAAATCGGTGGACTGCAACACTTGCACCAGCCCGCCCGACGCACTCGCCCAGTCACCCCGCCCGAATGCCAGCGCCACCTGATCCAATTCCAGAACGCGCAACCCAATCGCCACTACCGCGGCGCACCCGGCCAGCAGCGGCGCTGCACCCACCAGCGCCTCGCGCACGAAATCCACCTTCTGCGTGTGCACATACCCTAATCGCAGAGAGCCATCCGCCTGACGCATGGGCCACACAGAGAAACCCATGGTGCGCACGCCCAGCAACCGCGCCAGCACCCAGTGGCTGAATTCGTGCAGCAGCACCCCCGGAAGAAAGACCAACTGATTCAACAGCATCGCCATTCCGGCATGTCGGGTGAGCAACAAAAAAATAATCTGCATGTGTCGGGATATCCAGCGCTGCAGAAAAAGAAGCACCGGAAATGTGCCCAGCAGCCAGACCCATGGCTCGAGGTACGCGCTGATTGTCATGGTTGGTAAATGGGGCAAAATGGAGCCAGACGCCCCGGCGCCATCAGCCCGCGGAACGGACGATGGCGCAGAAGCTCTCAGCGGAAAGGCTGGCGCCGCCAATCAGCGCGCCGTCGATGTCCGGCTCGGCCATAAACTCCGCTATGTTATCGGGTTTCACGCTGCCGCCATACTGCACGCGCACCACCTCCGCCACTCCGCCCCCGAACAACGCGCGCAGTGGCGCGCGCACGTGTGCCGCACAGACCGAGTTGGCCCCGCTTGGAGTGGCAGCCCGACCGCTGCCGATGGCCCACACTGGCTCGTACGCCACCACAGTGCGCAGCGCTTCACCCTCGCTGAGGCCGCTAAAAACAGCGTTTACCTGTCGAGTCACTACCTCCCCCGTACGCCCAGCCTCGTTTTCCGGAAGATTCTCTCCCACGCATACAATCGGCTTCAGGCCGTGTGCGAGAGCCGCCTTCACCTTGCGATTGACATTCTCATCACTCTCGGAAAAATACTGCCGCCGCTCGGAGTGCCCAATAATCACGTAGTCACACCAGCCTGCCAGCATCGTGGCCGACACCTCGCCTGTGTACGCGCCCTCGTTTTCCCAATGGATATTCTGCGCGCCCAGCCAGATTTCTGTTTCCCGCAGCTCATCCGCGACAGCCGTCAGGGTGACGGCGGGCGGGCAAAGCACAGTTTCGACCGTCGGAGTTTTACCCAAGATTTCCACAATCTCGCGCGCCAGCGTGGCTCCCTTCTCCGGCGACATGAACATTTTCCAGTTTCCAACAATAATCGCTCTTCGTCGCGTAATCATTTTCCTGACCACTTAGTCAATGCTCGGGGTCCAATGCTGCCACACCCGGCAGCACCTTGCCCTGCAGGAATTCCAAACTCGCGCCGCCACCGGTTGAGATGTGCGTGATTTCCTCCGCCAACCCGGACTGGCGAACAGCGGCCACCGAGTCGCCGCCGCCCACAATACTGGTGGCGTCGCTCTCGGCAACTAGCCGCGCGACAGCCTTTGTGCCGGCGGCAAATGGCGGCAACTCAAACACGCCCATCGGGCCATTCCAGAATATCATCCGCGCCACCCCCACGTGGATGGCAAAGCGCTCCACGCTGTCCGAGCCGATATCGAGAATGCGCCAGCCAACGGGCACGCCAGCGCTCACAGGAATACTCCGAAAGGCTGCATCGGCGTTGAAACCATCAGCTATGACCACTTCAGGCGGCAGCACCAGCGTGTCGCCGGCCTGCTGCAGCAGCGCTCGCGCCGTCTCAAGCGCCGCGCCTTCCACCAGCGAATCCGCCACCTCGATGCCCTGCGCCCTGAAAAACGTATTCGCCATGCCGCCGCCAATCAGCACGCGATCAGCCCGTTCCAGCAAGCTCGCAATCACGTCGATTTTGTCAGAGATTTTCGCGCCGCCGAGAATAGCGACAAATGGCCGCCCCGGCCGGCTCAAGGCTCGCCCAAGGTAGTCCAGTTCCTTTTCCAGCAGCAGCCCGGCCACCGTCGGCAAATGCTGCGCCACGCCCACCGTCGATGCATGCGCGCGGTGCGCCGCGCCAAATGCATCGTTCACAAACACGTCCGCAAGCTCCGCAAGTTCACGCGCCATCTGTGCGTCATTCCGGTTCTCCCCAGCGTGAAAGCGCGTGTTCTCCAGCATCAGTAGCTCGCCGGGAAGCAGGCGTTCCGCCGCAGCGTGAGCTGCATCGCCAAGGCAATCTTCCGCGAATTGCACACCTCGGCCCAAAATGCCTTCCAGTACTGCCGCAACCGGCCGCAGCGAAAGCGCAGGCACACATGCCCCATTTGGCCGCCCAAGGTGCGAGCACAGAATCACCGCGGCCGCCCGGTCGAGCAGGTCACACAGCGTTGGCACCGCCGCCCGAATGCGCGTGTCGTCAGCAACTCGACCATCCGCAATCGGCACGTTGAAATCAACGCGCACCAGCACGCGCCTATTGCGCACATCAACGTCATGGATGGTCTTACAATCCATCCGTTATAGGGTCTGCGCCACTCTTGCGGTCAAATCTGCAGTGCGACAGGCATAGCCCCACTCATTGTCGTACCAGGCCACAACCTTCACCAGATGCCCGCCCATCACCAGCGTGCTGCGGGCATCAATCGTCGATGAGCGTGGGTCTCCCCGATAATCCGAAGACACCAGCGGTTCATCGCTATAGCCGAGGATGCCGTGCATCGGCCCCTTCTGCGCGGCTGCCCTCAGCGCGCGGTTCACTGCGTCCACTGTCGCGTCGCGCTCGACTACCGCCACAAAATCGACAATCGACACCGTGGCGGTAGGCACGCGCAGCGCATATCCATCGAATCTCCCCCGCAATTCAGGAATCACCAGCGCCACCGCCCGCGCCGCACCAGTGGTGGTCGGGATGATGTTCTGGGCGGCAGCGCGCGCTCGGCGCATGTCTTTGTGAACCACATCGAGAATACATTGATCGTTTGTGTAGGCATGAATCGTGGTCATCACTCCGTGCTTGATGCCAAAGGCGTCGTTGACAACCTTGGCCGGCGGCGCAAGGCAGTTGGTGGTGCACGACGCATTGGAAAGCACGTGATGGCGAGCGGGGTCGTACTTGTCATCGTTCACTCCAAGCACGATGGTCACATCCTCATTCTTTGCCGGCGCAGAGATAATCACTTTCTTCGCGCCGCCTCGCTCGATATGCAACCTAGCCCCCGGCTTGCCCGCATCCGCATCCCCTGCAGCGTCGACAAATAGTCCGGTGGATTCAATCACTACCTCCACCCCGAGGTCGCTCCAGGGAATGTCACCCGGATTGCGCTCGCTAAAAGCCCGTACCGGTTCCGAATCAATCACCAACCCGTCATCGACGAATTCCACCGTACCGGGGTAGCGCCCATAAGTAGAATCGTAGCGAAATAGATGCGCGTTCGCATTTGCGTCAGCGAGGTCGTTGATGGCCACCACCTGCAGCGTCTCGCCATGGCGCTCATTGATGGCCTTAAGGGCCTGGCGGCCGATGCGCCCAAAACCGTTGATTCCCACCTTTGTTCTTCTCATCAGTAGAGCCTCCAAATTGATCATTATTTTCTCTAAATCCTTATCGCCATTCCCGCTGCCATCACAGCTTCGGGACCGGTTGGCCGTTTTTCAAAAGCCGCAGCAACACCGTGGCCAGTTTCTCCGGGTCATGACGCCATGGGGATTTCTCATCCACTACGTCAGCCGAAATTACCTGTCCCGCGCCGTTGATATTTTCCCCACCCGTAACCCATTCCATACCTGGCAACAAGGCGTCATCACAGTGATTGTTGGCAAGCACGATTGGAAACAGGCTACATCCAGTGTGCGCATTAAGGATTTGAATGTGCTGTCCCACAGAGATTCTATCGGTCTCTCCCTGCTGGGTGGCCACGTTGCATACATACACGCACAGCGCACGGCTTGACTGGATAGCGGAAGCGATATCACGCACCAGAAGATTCGGCAGCACGCTGGTGAACAGGCTGCCCGGTCCGGCCACAATCAGGTTAGCACCCAATATCGCCTGCACCGCCTGCGGGTACGCCGAGGCCTGCTGCGGATGCAAGTGTACGCGCTCGATCACGCCCTTCTTATCTGGAATGGTAGATTCTCCTATTACCCGCAGCGCGGGTTCCTGATCGCTTTCACGCACATCCGCCATCAGGCTCACGTTGTCAAGCGTGGATGGAAGCACTCGACCACCAATGGCAAGCACCTGGCTGGAAACCGCAAGTGCCCGCTCGAAAGAGCCGGTCACCTCCGTCATCGCGGTGATGAACAAATTGCCGAACGAGTGACCTTGCACCTCCCCGCCGGCTCCAAATCGATATTGGAATAATTGCGTCAGCAGCGCTTCATCGTCTGCAAGAGCGGCCATGCAATTCCGGAGGTCACCGGGTGGGGGCACGCCCAGCTCTCTGCGCAACCTGCCGGAGGACCCGCCGTCATCCGCCACCGTGACAATGGCGGTGATATTGGATGTATGCTCCTTCAGCCCGCGCAGTAAGACCGCCATTCCGGTACCCCCGCCAATCACCACCGCTCGCGGGCCGCGTCGCTTGCGCCGCCTCTCCGCCACTACGGCCGCCACCGAGCGCCCTACCGGTGCGAACGGCTCCAGCAGCTCCTTGCTCAGCCTCGCCACGGCATAAGCAGCTGCGGCCAGGCCGGCCGCGCCAAGAACGAACGCTCTCATCGGGCGCGGCACCGGCTGCAGGGTCAGCGCATCGAGCACCGGCGGCAGATAGCCACCCTGGTAAACCTCCACAAGAACAAATGCAAGCCCAATGCCCAGTAGTGTCACTCCAAGCAGCAGTAACACCAGCCAGCGCTTCACCCCTAGCCCAGGCAGCAGCCATTGCTGCCACGGTCTCCGCCCGGCTCGTTTTCTTTCAGGAGTTGATGCTTTTTCGGCCATGCAATGCGCTGCCTCCACGCTATTCTTTACATCCCACCGCCCATGCGCTATAATCACACCCGCTCGGGGCGTGGCGCAGCCCGGCTAGCGCGCACCGTTCGGGTCGGTGAGGTCGGAGGTTCAAATCCTCTCGCCCCGACAGAAAAGGGTCATTCGCGAAGATGACCCTTTTTCGTTCTGCTCCGTCGTCACAATTACCATTGCCCACCGCGCACACTATTATATCCATAGCGCAGTCTATTATGACTCTTTAATCTCCTTGACCCGCGCCCAGAGAGCATTCAATCCGGCCGGTGATTGCTCTCGGATCTTGCCACCCTGCTCTCCGATACGCGTTTCCATTGCCTCGAAACGGGAGCGGAAACGCGCGTTTGCCTCACGCAGCGCGCTCTCGGCATCAACGTCTAGCCAACGCGCCATATTAACTAGCGTGAACAACAAGTCGCCCGTTTCAGCGGTCTTCTGCTCCGATCCGCGAGCTGAGCGCAGCTCTTCAATTTCCTCCTGGATTTTTTCGAGTACCCCGTCCAGTTCAGCCCAGTCAAACCCCACTCGCGCCGCGCGGCGCTGATAGGTTTGCGCTTGCGCAAGCGCCGGTAGCACAATTGGCACGCCGGAAAGCGCGCTATCACCGCCTTCTCTAGCCTTGCCGCTATTTTCGGCTGCCTTGATTTCATCCCATTTGCGCAAAACGTTCTCAACGCCTTCGACCGACAACCCGGCAAACACATGTGGATGTCGTCGCACCAGTTTCTTGTTGATTCCCGAAACCAGCGTTACCACATCAAACTCCCCCTCGTCAACAGCGATTTGCGCGTGCATCACCACCTGCAGCAGCAGGTCGCCGAGTTCCTCCACAAGCGCAGCACGATCGCCAGAGTCAATCGCCGCCAGCGTCTCGTATGCTTCCTCCAGCAAATTGGCGCGCAGCGAACGGTGCGTTTGTTCCTGGTCCCACGGGCAGCCGTCTGGGCCACGCAGCTGCGCCACGATGGCCTGCAGCCCGCCAAAGCCATCCATTTCATCCCCCGGCGGCAGGAAAAGCGCGCTCGTGTGGCTGATGCGCGTGCTGGCGCTTAACTCTCCGAGCGCAACCCACTTGACCATTTCGCTCTCGCGGCCGGCGCTATGAGCGAGCGCCACCCGGAAGTCGGGCCGGTATTGATTCAGCAACGTCTTTTGGAGCGCGGCCAACGTAGAGCTGGAGCGCAACTGCATCACCAGGACGGGGCAATCGGGTGCGAACGATGGATGGGGCCTAGAAGCCAGTTGCGCCGCAGTGGTCAGATACAGCCCCGGCAGCGCGGCGAAACCCAACGCAGCCAATACCGGCGAGACCAGACTCACTCCAGACACGCGCCGGACGACAATGCCCAGCGGCGTAGCCAGCTCATCCATTTCCTGCAGCAGCGCTTGCCAATCAGCCGGATCACCCGGAACACTGAGTGTCACGTCGGCGCCTTTTTTTGCCCGCTCCACCACATGGGCCGCTAGAGCAGCCGCGTCAACGTCCGGTAATTGCGGACAGAGACATGTCCCTGCGCCCGTGTCGCAACCGGGTTCGCACCCTCCGGCAATATGCAATTCCACCGCTTGCAGCACGGCCTCGCCAGCCTCACGCGTGAGCGCTTCGGAAGGGCCCGGCCCCAGTCCAACTATAATTATCGATGCCATACTTTTGTCGTGAAGAACCAAAAAGGGCCAGGGTATGTCCCGGCCCTTGTGTGGCGCCTACCGCTTGGTGTAGGTTGGCGCCTTGCGTGCCCTTTTCAGGCCCGGTTTCTTTCGTTCTTTCACACGTGCGTCTCGCGTCAACAACCCAGCGCGGCGAAGCGCAGGACGCACATCCGGATCACGCTTTAGCAAAGCGCGCGAGATGGCATGCACGCTGGCATCTACCTGCCCGGTCACTCCGCCCCCGGAGACCAGCACACTGACATCCACCTGCCCGTCACAGCCGGCTAGCCCAAGTGGGTAGAGGAGTTTGTCAATGTCGCCCGTGCGCGGGAAATACTTCTGTGCCGGCTTTTGATTCACCACCACATCGCCACTGCCGCCGGGATACACGCGCGCCCGCGCCGTGCTTGCCTTTCGTCGTCCCACGCCTTCGTGATATTCTCGAGATTCCATAATGCCCTGCATTTCAGTTTTCAAGTGTTCGCGGTTGTTGCGCCGCGTGCGGATGCTCTGCGTCCGCATATATTTTAAGCTTCTTCAGCATCTGCCGTCCCAACTTGTTCTTCGGCAGCATCCCCTTCACCGCGAACCGAATCACGCGCTCCGGATGTATCTCAAGCATCCGTCGCAGCGTAATCGCCTTCAGCCCGCCGGGGTAGCCCGTGTGCCGCCGATACAATTTATCATCCAGTCGATTGCCTGTCACCGCAATCTTGCCGCTGTTCACCACGACCACGAAATCACCGGTATCCAGATTGGGAGCATAAAGCGGTTTGTGCTTCCCGCGCAGCATGGTGGCAATGCGCGTCGCCAGCCTGCCGAGCGTCTGCCCCGACGCGTCCAACACGATCCATTCCCGCTCAATATCACCCGCTTTCGTTACGTAAGTCTTTTCCACAATTTACCCTCAGTATTTCACTTCCACCAATGTCAGGCCCTGCGGTGGGGCAAGCGTCCCACATCTGGCGCGGTCTCCAGCTGCCAGCACTTCCGCCATCATTTCAGCCTTCCTCTCCCCCGACCCGACCATGCGCAGCGTCCCTACAATGCTGCGCACCATGTGATAAAGAAAGGCGTTCGCCTCAATCGCAAACACCAGCAGCCTCCCCTCCGCGATCCACTTCGCTTCTCGCACAGTGCGCACCGTGTGCCCGCGTTTATCAGGAGCGCTCCCAAAGGTGGCAAAATCATGCTCACCCAGCAGATGGCGCGCGCCCGCCCGCATCGCTTCCATATCTAATCTGGGCCACACGTGCCAGCTCACGCGCGTCTGCAACGGAGACCTGACAGGAGCGTTGTAAATGCGGTATTCGTACCTGCGCCAACGTGCCGCTCGCCGTGGATTGAAACCATTCTCCGCATGTTCCAGCGCGCGCAGGCTGGCGTCCACGGGGAGCTGTGCGTTAAGCGCGCGGAGCAGCTTTTCATCTCCGTGTCGCCATTCCAGGTCAAACGCGACAACCTGCCCACTGGCGTGTACCCCGCTGTCAGTCCGACCGGCCGCGCTGACGGGCGTCCTACCACCACCGCCAATGCGCCCGAGGGCGGCCTCCAGCTCCGCCTGCACAGTGCGCTGCCCCGCCTGTTGTTGGAAGCCATGAAATTCCGTTCCATCATATTCCAGAATCCCTCGGAAGCGTCCCACTCGAACACGCTCGCACAGTCACCTTACACTAACCAGCCGGTTAATCTTCAACCAGCTCTAGCATCACCATCCGGGCTGCATCACCAGAACGCGCGCCCAATTTCAACATACGCGTATAACCACCCGGCCTATTCTCAAACCGAGGCGCGATTTCATCGAACACCTTCGCGGCCATGCCTTTATTATTCAAACGCCGCGAGACCGTCCGCCGCGCATGCACCTGCGCGGCCGCACCTTCCTTGCGCAGCCCACGCTTTGCGATTGAAATGATTCGCTCAGCCTCACCCCGAATCGACCGTGCTTTGGCCTCGGTAGTCTGAATCCTCTCATGCCGCAGCAACTCGTTCATCAGATTACGTCTGAGAGCGAGCCGATGTCCACCGGAGCGATTCAACCGCCGCCCGAATGTGCGATGTCTCATTCAACCAGTTCCGCTTCCGGCTCGGTCTCCTCCGAATCGCGCTCTTCATCCGCCTCCACAAAACCGCGCTCAATCATCTTCTCGCGCAGCTCCACCAATGATTTATCTCCGAAATTTCGAATCGCCATCATGGCTTCGTCCCCGCGCGACATATGCTCCAACACCTCACCCACCGAAGTGATACCGGTGCGTTTTAACGAATTAAACACGCGCACGGAAAGATCTAATTGCTCGATGGGAATATCGAACACCTCGCTCGAGACAACCTCTTCAGGCTCTTCCGGCCCGGCATCAAGCAGCATTTCCTCCGTCACGCCGGCAATGTCGCGCAGGTGATGCATCAATATCGTCGCACTCCCGCTCAACGCTTCTTCCGGCGCTATGGTGCCATCTGTCCATATTTCCATGATCAGTTTATCAAAACCCGTGTCTTGCCCCACGCGGGCGCGTTCCACATCCCAGTTCACTCTTCTCACCGGACTGAAAATAGCATCGGTCGGCATCTCACCAACCGGCAGCCGGCCTCGCTCCTCAGCCGGAGAGTATCCCCGACCCCTTTGCACCGTCATTTCCATCTCGCTCGCCGCCGACCCAGAATCCATGGTGAAGAGATACAAGTCCGGGTTCACCACCTCCACCTCTGCCGGGCACTCAAGGTCGGCCGCCGTTACAGTGCCCTCGCCACTAACATTCAGGGTTATTCTAGTCGTTGAACCTTCGTGCAGTCTCATGCGCAGCCGTTTTACCTGCAGCAATATCTGCGTCATATCCTCCCGAATCCCGGGAAGATCCGTGAATTCATGATACGTGTCCGCCACCCGAATAGAAGTAACTGCGACGCCATCCAAAGAGGAAAGTAATACGCGCCGCAGCGCGTTTCCCAGCGTCACGCCATACCCAGTTTGAAGAGGGCTAATGAAGAATCGGCCATAATTGCGCGAGACCGCATCTCGCTCAATCTTTGGCGACACCATGCCTGTCATCGAAATCAAATCTCATTCCTCCTAGCGCTTAATGTATGTACCCGGCTCGCACCCGGGCAGCCTCATCAACGCGAGTAAAACTCCACGATGAGCTGCTCATTGACCGGCTCATCAATCTCTTGTCGCGTCGGCATCTCATCCACCTTGCCGCTAAGTGCGGCCACATCCCGGCTCAACCATGTTGGCGTTGTGCGGCCTTCCGCTTCCTCGCCAAGCGACTGGAAAAAGGTTCGGCTGCGCGAACCCGAGCGGACCGCAATCTCATCACCCGGTCCTAGCTGCGCCGAGGGAACTGTGGTGCGTCTGCCGTTGACCACGAAGTGCCCATGCGAGACCAGCTGCCTGGCCTCCGCCCGGCTGCGGGCATATCCCAACCGATAAACAACGTTATCGATGCGAGTCTCTAGTAGCCGAAGCAAAGCGAGCCCAGTCAACCCTCGCGCTCGCACCGCCTTACGGTAATACTTCCGGAACTGACGCTCAAGCACCCCGTAAACCCGGCGAGCGCGCTGTTTCGCGCGCAGCTGGATAGCGTAATCGGAATCGCGCCGGCGCCGCCACTGCGCCTGCGGGCCATGCTGTCCGGGGGCGTAGTCACGCCTGTCAAAAGCGCATTTTGGGGAAAGGCAGCGCGAACCCTTAAGATACAACTTTGCGCCCTCGCGCCGACACAATTTGCATACCGGCCCAGTGTATTTTGCCATGATTAGTTTAATTCCTTACGTTTTATTAGCCACCGAAACAGCGATCACACACGCCTCTTCTTGGGCGGGCGGCACCCATTGTGCGGCACCGGCGTCCTGTCGGTAATAGAGATCACTGTGATGCCCAGCCCTTGAATTGCCCTTATCGCCGACTCGCGGCCCGGTCCCGGGCCTTTAACGAATATATCCACCTCCTGCATACCCATGTCGATGGCAGCTTTTCCGGCCTTATCCGCCGCCAGCCGCGCCGCGTAGGGTGTGCTTTTGCGAGAACCCTTGAAGCCCACCGTTCCAGCGCTTCCCCACGCAATCACGCCACCACGCCGATCTGTGATAGTCACAATAGTATTGTTAAATGTCGCGTGGATATAAACGCGCCCTCGCGGCACCAGTCTCTTCTCGCGTTTCTTTTTCGATGTTTTTCTTTGCGTTGCCATTATGCACTCACTCCATCACTACTTCTTCCTCGTGCCGCGTCTGCGTCCGCGCCCGGCCACAGTTTTCTTCGGCCCCTTGCGCGTGCGCGCATTTGTGCGTGTGCGCTGCCCGCGCACCGGCAGGTTCATCCGATGTCGCCTACCGCGATAACATCCAATCTCAGTCAACCGTTTGATGTTCAGTTGCACCTGACGGCGCAAATCCCCCTCAACGCGACAATTTGCCGAAATGCAATCCCTGATAGCGATAACTTCCGCCTCGGTCAAATCCTTTACTTTCGTAGATGCTTCCACCCCGGCATTAGCCAACACAGCCTGCGCATTTGGCTTACCGATGCCATAGATGTAGGTTAGGGCAATCTCAATGCGTTTGTCGCGCGGCAGGTCAACTCCTTCAATTCGAGCCATGTCACTCTCTCTCCTGTCGCACTGCGCTTATCCTTGGCGTTGCTTGTGGCGTTTGTTTTCGCATATTACGTAAACCCGGCCTCGCCGCCGCACAATTTTGCATTTTGGACAACGCTTCTTCACCGATGCAGATACTTTCATAGTGTCCCCTCAGCGGCGTTCTACAGCCTAGTCAGAATCTCCGCTTCGCCCTCAGTAACGGCAACAGTATGTTCAAAATGAGCGGTCAGTTTCCCGTCTAGCGCCGCCACCGTCCAAGCATCGTCCAGCAATTCAGTGTCGGGATTCCCCGAAAGAACCATCGGCTCCAGCGCTATGGTCATCCCTTTTCGCAAGTGCGGCCCGGTGCCGGCGCGACCATGGTTAAGTATCTGCGGGTCTTCGTGCAGGTTGCGCCCCACGCCATGGCTGGTGTGATGCCGAATCACGTTGTACCCGCGCCCCTCGACTGCCGCCTGCATCGTGGCCGCAATGTCTCCCGTTCGCTTTCCGGCACGCGCACACCCAATGGATGTATGCAAAGCCTCTTCGGTCGCATCAAGTAAATCCTTAGTCTCACTACTTACCGCGCCCACAGCGAATGTCCAGGCACCATCAGCAATCCAACCCCGGTGATTCGCTCCGCAGTCCACAGTCAAGATGTCCCCCTCATGCAACCGCCGCTTCCGCGGAACCCCGTGCACGATTTCGGCATTTACCGACATGCAGGTCGCCCCCGGAAATGGGCGCTGCGTCCGCGTAGGCTGATACCCTTTGAAGGGCGACTCCGCCCCCAGACGAGCCAACTGCTGCTCGGCAAACTGATCGAGCTCCAACGTAGTCACCCCCGGCCGGATGCGCCCTTTCAACTCGTGCAGCACCGTTGCCACGATGCGACCCGCCTGCCGCATTAACGCTATTTCCTTTCCGGACTTGATGATAATCACGCAACCGCCCGCTCCCCCACGGCCGCAAGCAGCGCGTCAGCCAGCGCGTCGATGGTCATCTCACCGTCAAACTGCTGCAACACCCCCCGCTCCTTGTAATAGTCCAACAGCGGGGCAGTGTTTTCATGGTACTCATCAAGTCTGTGCTGCACAGTCTGCTCGCTGTCATCCGGTCGTTGCTCCAACTCTGCTTCGGCCGGTGGCGGGTCGTATTTCAAGTGATAGATCTTTCCCGTGCACATGTCGGTGCGCCGCCCGGTCAGGCGGCCAATTACCGCTTCATCGTCCAGCCTGATATAGGGCGCCAGATTCACACTGAAGCCCTGCTCCGCGAGCATGAATTCCAGAGCAGCAGCCTGCGCCGGGGTGCGCGGAAAGCCGTCCAGCACGGCGCCCCGCCGGCAATCGGGCTGCTGCAGCCGGTCTTGCACCAGCTCAATCGTCAATTCATCAGGCACAAGCGTGCCGCTTTCCAATAACGTTTTCACGCGTGCTCCCAGCTCGGTCTCATTGCGAATGTTCTCTCGGAAGATGTCGCCAGTGGAAACATGCGCAAGGCCTAGTTTCTCCGCCAGCCGCGAGGCCTGCGTGCCCTTGCCAGCTCCCGGGGGGCCAATCATCACCAGATGAGTCGCCATCGGCGGTCCTAGTGCACCAGCAGCGAATCGTCATAGCCGCGCAGTTTCAATTCCGTTTCAAGCCCGAAGAAAGTCTCTTTGACAACCCCAACCACAATCAACAGGCCGGATCCGATGGCAAAAAACGCATTGCCGCCGCCCGTCACCCCAAGGAACATGGCCCCGACCAGCAGCGGCAATACCGCCACCGTCCCCAGCAGCGTCGCGCCGGGCAAGGTGATACGCCTGAGTACTTTGTTCAGATAGCGCTGCGTAGGCACGCCTTTGGTCACGCCCGGCACCTGCGCCCCAACGCGCTTCAAGTTCTCACCGTAATTTTGCTGCTGGAAGAGCACGTCGGTGTAAAAGAATGCAAAAAGCACCACCATAAAAAAGTAAATGGTGATGTAGCCCCAGTTTTGCTGATTGGCAAAGAGGTCCTGCATGCCAAGCGCGATATTGCGCACCCACTGCGCCTGGCTGCCCGTAAAGAACTGCGCCAGGATGGCCGGAAAACTCAAGATGGCGCTGGCGAAAATAATCGGTATCATGCCCGCCATATTGACCAGAAGTGGCAATGACCCCCGCACCGGCATCGATTGTCTGCGCCCGATGCGTCGGCCCGGATACATCACCGGCACATTGCGCCGGCCCTGCGTCACCACTACGATGGCGAACACGGTGATGGCCACCAGCGCAAGGAACAATGCCAGCCCGGCATAGCGTGTCTGTTCATCCGACCACAACTGACCGACGCTGTTCGGAAGCCGACTGACGATGCCGCTAAAAATAATCAGTGAAAGCCCCTGATTACGAATTCCGTATTCAGAGATTAATTCCCCCAGCCAGATGGCAAACATGGTGCCACCGGTCATGGTAATCAGAGTAGTGATGGTCGGCAGCAGGTTCGCTCCAGAGAAACCAAAGTGTGGCAGGACCGGCAATCCCGACGCCTGAAAGAGTCGAATCTGCCCAATTGCATTAAGCGAAGCCATAGGAATGGCCAGGTAATAAGTCCAGCGTTCGATGAACTGGCGTCCCTCGCGCGGGTCATCTTCCATGCGCTGCTTGAGCGCGGGAACAATCGGCACCATCAGCTGCAGAATAATCTGGGCGGTGATGTATGGGTACACGCCCATCGCCAGCACCGAGAAATTGGAGACTGTCCCGCCTGAAAGCAAATCGAACAGGCTGAGCAGGTTGCCTGTCCCGGTGGACGACTGCAGAATCTGAGCAATGGCGGCGCGATCCACTCCCGGCACCGGCACATGCGCTGCCAGGCGGTAAAGCACCAGCAGCGCGACCGTTATCAGCAGCCGATTGCGCAGATCATGCGCCGTCCACAGGCGACGCAGCGCATCGCCTTTCATCGCGCGGTCAACCCTTCCTCGTCATTCATTAGGACCCACCTCTAACACGCCGGCGGAACCGCCGGCGCCATTAATCTTCTCTAGCGCGCCTTCCGAGAACCTGTGGGCCTGCACATTCACCGCCTTAGTGAGCCCGCCCCGACCAAGCACAACCACCGGCCCATCGCGCGCGTCTTTCATAAAACCTGCCCGAGCCAATGTCTCCGGATTGACTTCCGCGCCCGCCTCAAATCGCGCTTCGATATCATCAACGTTCACTACCACATAGACCAGCCGGCGCAAACTGGTAAAACCGCGCTTGAAGGGAAGTTTGCGCACAAAGGGGAGGTTTCCACCCTCCCGATACAGTTGCCCGCCGGAGCCGGAGCGCGCGCCCGCACCTTTTGTGCCGCGCCCGGCCGTTTTACCTTGCCCGGCCGCAATGCCCCGACCCACGCGCTTTCGAGAACGCCGGGAACCATCCACAGGTTTGATTTCGTGAAGTTTCACGGTGAAGGTATGCTCCGGCGCAGCTCAGCGTCCTTCCTCTATTTCCACCAGGTGCGCCACTTTTGCCAGCATCCCGCGCAACTGGGGAGTGTCAACGTGCTGAACCGTGTGTCGCGGCCGCCGCAGCCCAAGCGCACGCACAGTACCCCGGTGACGCCCACTGGTTCCCAGCGGGCTACGCACCAGCGTAATCTGCACAGTCTTCTTCTTAGATTTTCTGGCCATTCGCCCCCCTCGCCCAGAACGGCCGTACTTCCTCCGGCTTCTTGCCCCTACGCCGCGCCTCCTCATCCGGATCCTTCATCTCACACAATCCCGCAAAAGTGGCCTGCACAACATTGAGAACATTTGCACTACCCTGCGATTTGGTCAATACATCTTTCACGCCCGCACACTCCAAAACTGCCCGCACCCCACCGCCAGCGATAACGCCCGTGCCCGGCGACGCCGGTTTCAGGAAAACTCTGGCGCCACCGATCCTGCCCACGTTTTCATGTGGCACGGTGGTACCGACCATATGAATCTTGCGCATGCTTTTGCGAGCCTTCTCGCTGGCCTTTCGCAGCGCATCGGGCACATTCTGGGCGCGCCCAACGCCCACACCGACGCTGCCGCGGTTGTCTCCCACTACCATCACTGTGCGGAAACCAAATCGCCGGCCGCCCTTAATAACCTTCGCAACCCGGTTGATATCCACCACGCGCTCATCCAGTTCGTCTCGGTCGTCATCACGATGACCGCGGGACCCACCACGTCGCACCATGTCGATCTCCTAAAACTCCAGCCCGCCTGCACGGGCCGCTTCCGCCAGGGCTTTCACCCGGCCATGATATCTGTGTCCGCCACGGTCAAAAACCACCTGGCGAATGCCTTTTGCCTGAGCCCGCCCGGCCACGGCAGCACCAACCGCTCGAGCCTTCTCTATCTGCCCGCCATCGCCGGCCTGCGCGGCGACCTCCGCCTGAAGCGTCGATGCTTGCGCGAGAGTCTGACCATGCTCATCATCAATCAGTTGAGCCCGAATGTGGATTGAGCTGCGAAACACATTCAGGCGCGGGCATTTCTCGGTACCGTGCACTTTCCGGCGCACACGCCGGTGTCGCCATTTGCGTGCGTCCGCGCGCGTCTTTGCCGTCATTACAGCTCGACCTTTGCGGCCTTCCCGGCTTTGCGACGGACATTCTCGTCTTGATAGCGAATGCCTTTGCCCTTATAGGGTTCGGGCGGACGCCACCGCCGCACATTGGCTGCCACCTGTCCCACTAGCTCTTTGTCAATTCCTTTGACGGTCACGCTGCGCGCGCTACCATCGACTTCAAACTCAATACCCTCGGGCGGGGCAACCGTCACCGGGTGCGAAAAACCCAAACTCAACACTAGGTCACGCCCTTGCAGCACAGCGCGGTAACCGACCCCCTCAATGCGCAATAGTTTCTCCCATCCATCACTCACTCCAACTACCATGTTGCTGATGAGCGTTCGCGTGGTTCCGTGTAAGGACCGGATTTCGGGCTCTTCAGAAGAACGCTCCACCAGCACCTCATCATCCTCCCTACGGATGCCAATTTCCATTCGGAACTGGCGTCGCAGCTCTCCTTTGGGCCCACTGACGCGCACATCAGCGCCCTCTATATACACATCCACCTTTGGTGGAATGGAGATGGGTTCTCTCCCAACTCGTGACATTGCGTTTAGCGCTACCAGACGTGGCAGAGCACCTCGCCGCCCACCCCAAGCCTGCGCGCGCGGCGGCCGGTCATCACACCCTTCGGGGTAGACATTATCGCGATTCCCAACCCCGAAAGCACCCTCGGAATCTTGCGCCTAGCGGCGTACACCCGCCTGCCCGGCCTGCTGACCCGTTTGATACCGCTGATAATCGGACGACGTTTGCGCCGCTCGCCAACATATCGAATGCTTAATTCCAACGTGCTGTGAACGCCTCCATCTTCAACAACATCAAAACTCTCGATATAACCCTCGTCATGCAGAATACGTGCAATGGCCGTCTTCAATTTGGAACTGGGCACGCTTGCGGACAAATGCCCCGCCATGACCGCAGTCCGGATGCGATTCAACATGTCTCCGACAGGATCGCTCATGCTCATAATAAGTTCCCGCAGCTCACCAGGATGATTTCACCACGCCGGGTATGTGGCCCTTCAGCGCCAACTCCCGAAAGCAGATGCGGCATAAACCGAAACGACGCATATATCCTCGTGGCCTGCCACAGCAGCCGCAGCGATTGCGCACCCGCGTGGGGTATTTTCGCCGCGTTTCGCGCGTGATGATGGATTTCTTGGCCATAATCAGTTCACCTTCTGCCGGAACGGCATCCCAAGCAACGTCAACAGCCTGAGCCCATGTTCGTCGTCCGGCGCAGTGGTCACAAGAGTAATCTCCATTCCCCGCAACTTGTCTATTTTGTCGTAATCAATTTCCGGAAAAGCGAGCTGGTCTCGCATCCCCAGTGTAAAATTCCCGCGCCCGTCGAACCCGGTGGGCGGCAGTCCGCGAAAATCGCGCACGCGAGGCAGGGTAATATGCATCAATCGATCAAGGAATGCCCACATGCGCTCCCCACGAAGTGTGACCTTGGCTCCTATGGCATGACCCTCGCGGAGCTTAAAATTGGCGATGCTTTTCCGAGCGCGCGTGATCACAGGATGCTGCCCCGTGACCGTGGCCAGATCTCCCATTGCAGCATCGAGCACCTTCCCATTATCAACCGCTTCGCCTATACCAACATTCAGCACCACTTTGGTAACACGCGGCGCCTGCATCAGGGTCGTGAAACCAAACTCTTTCACTAACGTTGGCGCAACCTCGTCCCGGTAAAAAACTTTCAGATCAGGCATAATTACTTCCACTATACGCACAGAGTTCAGCTATCAACACTTTCGCCGCATTTCTTGCACACGCGCCGTTTTTCGTCTCCGGCCCAGCGCCAGCCGATGCGCACAGAAGCATCACACTTCGGGCATACCAGCATCACATTAGATACGTGTATCGGCGCCTCGAATTCAATAATCCCGGCCGACAAGGGCCGCTGCCCGCCTGTCTGCTGCTGCTTCTGATGTTTCTTGCGCACGTTGGCGCCCTCCACCACAACGCGGCGCCTACCCGGAACCAGGCGCAGCACTTCGGCACGCCTGCCGGCATCGTTGCCCGCGATAACTTCAACTGTGTCGCCTTTTCGAATCTTCACAGCGTTCGCTCCCACGGATCGTCTAGAGCACCTCCAGCGCCAACGAGAGAATCTTCAGGTAGCCCCGCGCACGCAGTTCACGCGCCACCGGGCCAAAAATGCGAGTGCCTCTGGGGTTGCTGGATTCCCCATCCAGGAGCACGGCGGCGTTGTCATCGAAACGTATCTGCGAGCCGTCCCGCCGCCGGAACTCCTTGGCCGTTCGTACCACCACAGCGCGTACCACCTCGCTCTTTTTCGCGCCGCTATTCGGGGTGGCGGATTTAATGGATGCAACCACAGTGTCACCCACACCCGCGTACCTGCGCCGGGTTCCACCCAGCACCCGAATAACCAGCAACTCGCGCGCGCCGGAGTTATCGGCGACCTTAAGGCGTGACTCTTGTTGAATCATGCCGCCTCTGCCTCTGCCTCTGCCTCTGCTGCGCTCACCGCGGAACCTGATGCGCTGACCAACACTGTTTCCAGCGTCCACCGTTTACGCTTACTCACCGGCCGCGATTCCACGATGGCGACCTCGTCGCCAACCCTAGCCAGGTTCTGCTCATCATGCGCCATGTAACGCGAAGCCACGCGCATCACCTTGCGATAGAGCGGATGGATGGTGGTTCGGGTGACTTCCACCACCACTGTTTTATCCATTTTGTCCTTTGCCACCACGCCAGTCAGGCGACGCCTACGGTTAGCCATAATTACCCCTCGGTTGCCTGCGCGGCCGCATCCGCCAACACCTGCTCGCGTTGCACCGTCAACATGCGCGCAAGATCGCGCCGGGTTTTGCGAAACTGGGAAGTGTCGGTCGCCTGCCCGAACGCGGTCTGAAAACGGAGCTTAAACAACGCCTCGCGCGCATCATCAATACGGCTTTGCAGCTCAGCAGGCGAAAATGCCCTGATTTCTGCGGGTTGCATGACCTATACATTCCCTCCGCCGAGGTCAGTCCTACGCCCAATCCGAACCTGCACTTTTATGGGCAACTTGTGACCCGCCAGCCGCAACGCTTCTCGCGCCACGTCCTCGGGCGCGCCGGCCAGCTCGAAGAGAATTCTCCCCGGCCGTACCACCGCCACCCAGTGGTCCACAGAACCCTTGCCTTTGCCCATCCGCGTTTCAGCAGCGCGTACGGTCACGGGCTTATCGGGAAAGACGCGAATCCATACCTTGCCGCGCCGTTTCAGCGCCCGCACTATCGCCCGCCGGGCGGCCTCAATCTGCCTCTGGGTCAGCCATCCGGGTTCCCTTGCCTGCAGCCCATATTCCCCAAAATGGATTGCAGAGCCACGCAAGTCCTTGCCTCGCATCCGGCCACGCATCTGCTTGCGGTACTTGACGCGCTTCGGCATCAACATGATATCAGACTTCCTCCGTCCTCACCTACGCACTCACGTACACGTCGGCGGTGTCAGCCGTCTGATCGGGCAGCACTTCCCCTCGATAAACCCAGACTTTCACCCCGATTTTCCCGTGGGTCGTGTTGGCTTCCGAGAGCGCGTAATCAATATCTGCCCGCAGCGTCTGCAACGGCACGCGCCCATCTCGCATCCAATTGCGCCGCGACATTTCTATGCCGCCCAGTCGCCCGGCCACCATGATTTTTATGCCCTGTGCGCCCTGACGCATCGCCTGGCCAACCGCTCTTTTCATCGCCCGGCTGTAACTGATGCGCCGTTCAAGCTGATTGGCCACATTGTCGGCAACCAGTTTCGCTTCTAGGTCCGGTTGGGTGATTTCCTCGACATCGATTTTCACGGCAGTACCACACAGCGCCTCGAGACCGGCACGAATCTCCTTCACCTGCACGCCTTTGCGACCAATCACGATTCCCGGCTTCCCGGAGAAAATCGTGACATGCACTTGATTCGAGAAGCGCTCAATCTCCACCCGGGAGATAGCAGCACGTCGCCTGCCATCGGTAATCAGTTTGCGGATGGCAATGTCTTGCCGTAGCTGCTCCCGGTACTGCCTGCCGGTGGCGAACCAGTGGGCCTCCCACTCTTTCACCACCTTCAGGCGGAAGCCAATCGGGTGAACTTTTCTTCCCATTTTTGCAGTCCTTCCCTCGCTAATCCTCAATCTGGCCAAGAGCGACTTTAATGTGCGCCGTGCGCCTCTTTATCGGCTTGAAGCGACCGCGCGCTCCGAACCTGCGCCAGCGCCGACTGGGGCCTTCATCCACCATAATTGAACGGATGAACAGGTCCTCCCCTACCCACCCGAGGTTCGCCTCCGCCCCGGCGACAGCCGATTCTATCGCCTTGGTAATAGTCCCGGCAGCTGCATTCGGCATGAACCGCAACCGCGTGAGCGCGTCAGACACCAACTCGCCACGCACCAGGTCTGCCACCAGCCGCGCTTTTTGCGCGGACCCCGGCAATCGTTTTGCGGTCGCAACTGAGAATTGTTCGTTTTGCATGCCTGTCTCAATCACCCCCTGAACGCACCATCGACCGTGGCAGATGGCCGCGGAATGTGCGCGTCAGCGCGAATTCGCCCAGCTTGTGGCCGACCATGTTCTCCGTGATATAAATCGGAACATGTCTGCGGCCATCGTGCACTGCAATTGTGTGCCCGACCATCTGGGGGAATATTGTGCTCGCCCGGCTCCACGTCCGCACCACAGTCTTATCACCGGCCTCGTTCATTGCCTCTATGCGCCGCAGCAGCTTCTCCTCAATAAAAGGGCCCTTCTTCAGTGAACGTGACATCGCACTCTCTCCTAGCCTCGGCGCGCCTTTCCGCGCCGCTTCAGAATGAATTTGCGTGACACTTTGTTCCGGCGCGTGCGCACACCCCGAGCCGGTTTTCCCCAGGGCGTTTTAGGGCCGGGCATGCCGATACCCTGACGGCCCTCGCCCCCGCCATGGGGATGGTCGCGCGGGGACATTGCCGAGCCGCGCACAGTCGGCCTGATTCCACGATGGCGCTTGCGACCGGCTTTCCCCAATTTGATGTTCTGGTGTTCGACGTTCCCCACCTCGCCAATCGTAGCCATGCAATTCTGCCGGATAAGTCGCACTTCTCCGGAGGGCAGCCGCACCTGCGCATACGCGCCTTCTTTGGCCAGCAGCTGCGCTGAAGAACCCGCCGCCCGCACAATTTGGCCGCCTTTGCCCGACTGCAATTCCAGGTTATGTATCAACGTGCCGAGCGGCATTCGCGCCAGAGGCATGCAGTTTCCCGGCCGAATCTCGGCGCGCACGGCTGCCTTCAGCTCGTCACCAATTCGCAAACCAGTCGGCGCCAGAATGTAACGCTTTTCTCCATCGGCGTAATGCAGAAGCGCGATGCGAGCGCTCCTGTTGGGGTCGTATTCCACGCTGACCACCCGCGCGGGCACATCGAGCTTGTCCCGCTTGAAATCAATCACACGATAGCGGCGACGATGCCCGCCGCCCCGATGCCGCACCGTGATTCTCCCCTGAGAATTGCGGCCACCCTTTCTGCGCAAAGTACTGACAAGCCCGGGCTCAGGCCGTGACCGCGTGACCTCCTCGAACGCATGACCGGTCATCCCCCGCCGGCCCGGTGAAGTCGGTTTGAACTTCTTTACCGCCATTACTTCACGCCCTCGAACATCTGTATAGTCTCTCCCTCTGCAAGCTTGACCAGTGCTTTTTTATATTGAGAGGAGCGCGTGGTCATTCGGCGCTGCTTGCGAGCGCGCTTGGCCGGCATGACCAGCGTGTTCACACGGGCAACGTTGACGTCAAACAAGGTCTCGACCGCCTCTCTAATCTGCGTTTTTGTGGCATCTGCCGCCACCTCGAAAACATATTGTCCCAGTCTGTCACTCTGGAAACTGGATTTCTCAGTTACCAGCGGGCGCCGCAACACGTCAAACACCGTCAGTGCCATGCTACACCTCCCGCCCCAGATGCGAGCGGATTACCTCCAGAGATGCCAGCGGCAGCACGACGGTATCATGCCCCATCAAATCGCGAATGTTCAGGTAGTTCGCACGCAGAGTACTCGCCGTAGAGAGATTGCGCACTGATTTCTCCACCGCCTCGTTTCCCTCGGCCATCACCAGCAGCGAGCTGCCCGCGTCCACCGCTAGCGCTGCCAGCACAGCAGCCATTTTCTGGGTCTTCGGTTCCTTTAGTTCCAGTTCATCCACAACCACAATTTGAGCCATCGCTGCTTTTTCAGAAAGCGCACATCGCAGCGCCGCCTTTCGCATCTGCCGCGGCATTCGCTTCTCGTGCCCGCGCACCACGGGCCCGTGCGCCTTGCCACCGCCAACCCATATGGGCGAGCGACGGGACCCATGCCGGGCACGTCCGGTGCCCTTCTGCCGCCACGGTTTCGCACCGCCACCCCGTTTCTCAGAGCGCGTCTTGGTCTTTCGCGTGCCTTGGCGCGCGTTTGCCAGTTGTCTCACAAGAGCTTGATGCATCAAGCCCGAATTCACGGCGACTTGAAAAATATCCGCCGGAAGCTCCACTGCACCGACTTTTTCACCAACCAGATTGCGCACATCAACCTTCATGTCGGATAGCTCCCTAAGCCAACAACCCACTCGCCCCAAATGGTATGCATAGCGGCGCTCACTGCTTCCGCACCTCGCGAATGAGCACTATTCCGCCTTTCGGCCCCGGAACAGCGCCACGAACGCCAATCAGATTACGCTCCGCGTCTACAAGCGCCACCTTTAGATTCTGCGCTGTCACGCGGCCACCGCCCATCCTTCCGGCCATGCGCGTACCCTTGAGAACCCGCCCTGGCGTAGACGTTGCCCCGATTGAGCCGGGCGAGCGCTGCCGATCGGACTGGCCGTGAGTCTTCGGGCCGCCACCGAAGCCGTGTCTCTTCATGCCGCCCTGAAACCCCTTTCCCTTGCTAACACCAACAACATCAACGTAGTCACCGGCCGCAAAGACATCCGCAGTCAACTTCTGCCCCTCTTTGAATTCCACTTCTCCACGCAGACGAACCTCCCGCAAAATACGTAGGCCCGGTAGTTGGTTGCGGCGCAAGTGACCGCGCCGACCACCGCTTATGCGCCGCGCACTTATCTCCTCAAAACCTAGCTGCACGCCCCGGTACCCATCTTTCTCACGCGTCTTCACCTGAGTAACATAACACGGGCCGGATTCAATTAGCGTGACCGGCAAAGCAGCTCCTTCCTCAGAAAACACCTGCGTCATTCCTAACTTCCTGCCAATCAAACCCTTCATCTCGCCACCACGTATGCCTATATTTTTATCTCAATATCAACGCCAGCCGGAAGATTAAGTCGCATTAACGTGTCAATCGTGTTTGAGTCAGGCTCAAGCAATTCTATTAGCCGTTTGTGCGTCCGTATCTCAAAATGCTCTTGCGAGTCCTTGTCGATGAAGGTGCTCCGCTGCACAGTGAACCGCTCCAGTTTTGTAGGCAACGGCACCGGGCCCACAACGCGCGCGCCGGTACGCTCCGCCGTCGAAACTATGCGCCGCGCCGATTGATCCAGCACGCGGTGGTCGTAGGCCCGCAGACGAATACGAATCTTTTGGCTCGTCACACTTTACTCCGTGATTTCGGTAATGACGCCGGCGCCGACGGTCAGGCCGCCCTCGCGGATGGCAAATTTGGAGCCTTTCTCCAGTGCAACCGGCGTTATCAGCTCCACGTCCATGTTCACGTTG
>Ga0187833_10000202_pt1 | contig 68133 bp, 60 predicted proteins | sample ETNtaG_37_FD_167968 | JGI IMG/M metagenome (GOLD analysis project Ga0187833, IMG submission 167968) | Marine microbial and viral communities from oxygen minimum zone, Eastern Pacific Ocean - ETNP2014_SV_400_PacBio MetaG (Illumina Assembly) | ecosystem: Environmental > Aquatic > Marine > Hypoxic...
CTGGTTACCGTCGGCATCGGTCAGAGTCGTTCCGTCTCCACTGGTGATGTAAATGGGGAAGGGATCCCAATAGATTGAATTACGAGTATCTCCTCCCGGCATAAACGTGCTGGCTTTCTTGTGTAATCCTGCAGAAATTGGATTTGCTGCTGAATAGGAAGCGATTTCTTTTGCAAGTGAGGACGTCATTTCGGAATTCTCAGCCTGGACCACTCGTGTGCGGTTCTTTTTTGCAGTGTTTTTTAAGTGTCAAAAATATCTAGTTGATAAGAACATCTGACAGAACAGGAAGTGCCGTACCTGCTGTCGATCGCAAAGATATCTTACAAAGTGGTGTTAATTTTGTTTCGTTAGGGTTAATTTCGACTATTGTGGATCCAGCTGACTCTGCTATCCAGATTAGTCCACTTGCTGGCCGTACTGTTCCGGAGGTTCCAATGGTTACCACGCAGTCGGCTTTGTTAATCTCCATTCTGGCTGCGGTCATTACGTCTTCTGGGATTGGTTCTCCAAACATTACGGTGTCAAATTTGACTAAACCGTCACACTTTTCACAGGGTTTCGGTGCATACATGGGTATGAAGCTGCCTAGAGATATACGGTCGCCGCATTCGATGCATCTTAATTTTGTACGGTTACCGTGAATTTCGATCAGGTTATTCAATCCAGCTTTCTCGTCGAGGCCGTCGATATTTTGGGTGATCACCGATTGTATAGCGCCTTGTTTTTCCATTTTGGCTAATGCGTAGTGACCAGCGTGTGGCTCTGCTTCTGCTAGAGCTTCTCGTAGTTCCAGGATATGGGCGTCGACCTCTTTGTTCGCTCTTCTATTCCACCAGCCGGTTGGGTCTTTCTTGAACTCTGCATACCCATCCATCTGTGGCGTGCCGTACTTCGTCCACAGTCCATCCACTCCTCTGAATGGCGGGATTCCACTTTCGACTGACATTCCGGCCCCAGTCATTGCAACCACATATCTGGACTGGTGGATCAACCGCGCGATCTCTTGGATCGTCTCTAGTAGATAGTCTGTTGTGAGACTTTCGGTCGAGTGTTTAGTTGTTGGCATTTGCGATTGAATCTTGTGTAACGCGTCCATTCATAACGGTATAGATATCAGCTTTTTCAAGGAAGTTGTCGGGGAGTATTGCCCGCTCAGTTGCGGTCAATAGCACCTGTTCGTGTTTTGTAGCTGCCTCGAGGACCAGTTTTCGACGTTCTATATCTAGTTCCGAGAGGATATCGTCCAGTGCCAGAACCGGAGTTCGTCCGGTAGACTGTGTAACGAATACCGCTTCGGCAATTTTAAGAGCGAGTGCGATTGTGCGACATTGACCGCGAGATGCGAAATTGTCTGCTCGGTTGCCATTAAGGCGGATTTCTAAGTCATCTCTGTGTGGCCCGATCACTGTAATACCCTGTGCTATTTCTCGGCGTTGCAGGCTCGGCAGAGCAGTTTCTATTTTTTTCTCAATCATCTCGGCGTTCATATTGCCGATGTTAACTTTGTCTTTAGAGGAGGCGGTGATGCGAGGCTGGTATTCGAGCTCAAGCTTGTCACCATTTGTCAGATCTTGATGTGCTGGGACGGCATGTTGATTTAATCCGTCCACCGATCTGCGACGTGAATCGGTGATTAACGCCCCTTCATATGCTAGGCGTTCATCCCAGAATACAAGTTCACTTTCTTCTGAAATTCCATCCCTGATTTGGCGCAACAACTGATTTCGTTGGTTTACGACTTGCCTGTATCGTTGCAGGGATTTTAGATAGGCCGGATTCGATTGAGAAATTAGGATGTCGAGGTATCTGCGGCGTCGGCCGGGTGATCCGTAGATGATTTCTAAATCTTCTGCCTCAAAAAAGACGACGTTGAGGTTTCCAACAAAATCTGTAGCTGATCGCTTGATTCCATTTATTCTTAGACCTTTGCGAAATGCATGGTTTGCGTTATCTGAACTTTCAGCTGCGGTCATGTCAAAATCGATTTGAGCCTGAACCGTGCTGTCAGCATTTCGGCCTACTCCTAAGATCTGCATGTGTCCGCCTGTTTCTGCTACTGACCAGTTGACGAGTTCTCGTTCATTTGAAGAACGGGGAGATTTGGCTATTGCCAACATGTAGGCGGCTTCAAGGAGATTGCTTTTCCCGTGTCCGTTTTGCCCCTCGAACAGAGTGAGTCCTGGGCGCAATTCAAGTTCGGTATTTGTGTGGTTTCTAAAACCAGCAAGGGAAAGCCTCGATAAATAGATGAGAGTGTCCTTCCTGAATCCAGTCAGGTTTTCGGTGTGGTCAATTATTAGTTATTTGTATCCGATGCGAGGGGAATTTTAGCATCGGAAAAGACTGAAGACATGGAACCTAGTTGATCAGTGTATAGGTTGTATTAAATCTGTTTTTTGTAAATGGATTGCTGGTTTATGGCTCGATTGCTACTAATTTGATACATCGAGTCAAGTAATAAATTTCCTTGAAGATTTTTTTCATTGTGTTGGCATTAGAATGGGTGTAGTAACTAGCACTTAATAACTAGGTTGAGCACATTGGATTTGAAGTCATTTATCAGAGACGTTCCGGATTATCCTTCCGCCGGCATTTTATTTCGTGACCTGACTCCCGTTATGGCCAATCCTCAGGCGATGCGTCACGTGACAGAAACACTGTGTGTTCACTTGAGTGAAAAGGGTATTCAAGTGATTGCGGCAATAGATGCTCGCGGATTCATATTTGGTGCGCCAGTTGCGGCAGAGCTTGGTGTGCCGTTTGTACCTCTGCGTAAATCTGGAAAACTGCCACCTCCAGTCGTTGGTGTTGACTATGCTTTAGAGTATGGAACAGCCCGGCTTGAAGTTGCCGAATCTGCGTTGTCTAGCCATCAGAGGGTTGCGATTATTGATGATCTGCTTGCAACTGGAGGCACGGCTGGTGCAGGAGCAGAGCTGATTTTGTCTCTTGGAGGAGATGTCATCACCTTTGCTTTTTTGGTTGAGTTGGCATTTTTGAATGGGCGACAACGTTTGCCGGATGGGATCGATGTTTTCAGTATGGTTCAGTATTAGTTTTGGTATCTGTCGACCGGGCCGCAGTCACATTTGATTTATGGAACACCCTGATTTTTGAGTTTGATAATAAGTTAAACTCGAGAAAGCGACGTGAACTGAGAACTGAATATGCGCTTGACGCGCTGAGAGGGTTTGGGGAGTCGCTGGAGTGGGTTAAGTTTCATGAGACTTTTGGCGATCTGGCTGACAAGATTACAGCCGGACATGACGGTGGAACGGACGCCCATTTTCATAAATGGGTTGAGCTCGGACTATCCCTTATTGATCCCGATTTGCCCCACCGTCTTGGGGGTTCTGGTATTACTCATGTAGGAGATGCAATTGATAAAGCATTTTTGGACTGCCCGCCGCTGCTTCTTGAAGGTTCTTTGGAGATTTTAAATCAAGTTCACAGTCGCGGTCTTATGATTGGGCTTATTACCAACACTGGGATGACTAGTAGCGGTGCATTTACAGCATGGTTTGCCGAACTAGGTTTGCTTCCGGTATTTGACCACATGGTGTTTTCGAATGACTTGGCAATTGCTAAACCGAATCATTTAATTTTTGATGTGACTCTTGAAGCACTGGGAGTTATACCGCGGAGAGTTATACACGTCGGTGACAACATTCATACAGATGTCGCGGGCGCTGCCGCTGCGGGCATTACGACCGTTTGGGTAAGTGGTAGTGCTCAAACAGATTTAACTTTCGCAGTGAAGCCGGATTTCACGTTGCAAACGATTCTCGAATTGCTGCCGATTGTCGATCGATGGCTTGAATCACTCGACAGATAGCATCTGGTTATTTTAATTTTCTGTTCGCAAACCCAGTTGCTGTAACAAGTAATGCGAAATTAATAGTTGTTAATGCGCCTATGAACACGGTTGCTTCGAAGAAAAATTGTTGCGGGAACATAATAATAAGGTAATCGTTGCGTGGATCAAGCATCCATAGATCGTTTGTAAAACTTAAGAAATGGAATTGGGTGAACAACCATCCGAAATCGATTACGGCGATCAGTCCGAATACAGCCAAAAATGTTGCGCTCCCTACTGCTGACCATTTTAATGATCTGAGCAGTAATGGTAATAATTCCTGTCTCAGTAGAATCGACCCAGTAGCGATCAATATCAAAAGGGTAATACCTAAGGCGCGAGTCGTTACGTAAACAGCTTGCATCAGGGTCTTTACGTCCACCATGTGCAGCACTTCTCTTTCGTTGTAGAGAGATACCTCGGTTCCTTCATAACTAACGCGTAGATCCAGTAGTTCAACACTATTGTTAAAGTATTCTTTTATCTGGGTGGCTCCACTGTTGAGTTCCTCTTCAGAGAGACCCGTTCTGTTGGATATATCATTGCGCCACCAGTTATATTCGTACAGCCATTCACTATTGGTTATATAGCTGGTATTGAACAGAATTAAGAACACCGGAAGAATTAACGCGAATATGCAGGCTCCGGCGATGCGTGAATCGAGTCGAAAGTAGCCACTTTTCGAAAATGATGAGCCGAGGTGATTTTGGTTTTTAGCTTGAGGCATATCAGAAGGGATGGCGGTTAGCATACGGGTCATATCATCCGTACAGGTTCGATTTATGGTTTCGATTATTGTTTACATGGCATGGAGAGTCTTTTGATTTTACAGAGCAAGCAGGCCCAGTCGGCTGGAGAAGCCTTTGCTGAACTAACCGCGATAGTAGAGTTATTGAGAAATCCTGGCGGCTGTCCATGGGACGCAGAGCAGACCCATACTTCGCTAAGACCTAATCTGCTCGAAGAGACTTATGAAACACTTGATGCTATCGATTCAGGGGACCCTAAAAGTTTAGCGGAAGAACTGGGTGACATCGTCACTCAAATCGTATTTCATGCTGATGTCGCGCGGCGTCAGGGCAACTTCGATGCCACTTCCATTTGTAATGCAGTTCGGCAAAAACTCGTTCGAAGGCACCCTCATGTTTTTGGGGACGAGGATTCAATTGATGAGTCCGAAACGGTTGTAGATCGCTGGGAGGCGATTAAGCGAGCCGAGTCCGGGGGTAAACGTTCAATCGTTGCGTCGTTACCCTCTGAGATGCCCGCTCTAGCGTATTCTTCATCTATTCAGCGGCGTGTGATGCGAGCTGGTTTGCCTTGGCCTGAAAAGCAAGCGATGCCATTGGCTTTTGGAACAGTAGATGGCGAGTCAACGGCAAAAGCAGAGGAGCGTGCGGGGAAGTATTTGATGGGTGTTGCTCGGCAAGTGCAAGCAGCAGGCATTGACCCAGAGATCGCCTTGCGCAGGGCGACCGTTAGCCTGCGCGACCACGTCTTACGGGCAGAGGAGATCGCAGGTGATAGACCATTGGCTGAGATGAAGAACCATGAGAAGTCTCTCATTTGGGAGAATACAGTGATAGACAGTTAACCATGCCTAACTTTAATTCCCTCCTTTGTTATTTTTGAACTGTGATTGCCCCCGGGTTACCTTCAATGACCTTTCCGACAATAGAACTGTAAAGTGATTGGTTAGCAACTAAATTCTTAATAAGGATAGTGGATCGCTCTTCCGGAACGGATATCAACAGCCCTCCAGATGTTTGAGCGTCCGCAAGGATTGTGAAATCGATATTTGATAGGCCATTTTCAAGCTGCACGATTTCTTTAAGAGCTTCCATGTTTCGAGTTGTACCACCTGATATGTTCCCTGCAACGGCTAACTCAACTACATCCGGAAGTATAGGAATCTCGGACCAACTCAATTTGGCTGAGACTTCGCTGGATTTCATCATCTGCCAAAGGTGACCCAGAAGACCGAATCCAGTGACATCTGTTGCCGAATTAACGCCGACTTCCACCATGGCATCCGACGCACCTTTATTCAGTGCAACCATCGATTCCACAGCATGTTTAATGGTCTCTTTTTTAGCAGTTCCAGCCTTGGCGGCGGTGGTGATGATTCCCGATCCAATTGCTTTGGTGAGGATCAAGACATCTCCTGGCTGGGCATTCGAATTAGTGATCTGTTTTCCAGGCGTCACGATACCGGTGACCGCAAGGCCGTATTTCGGTTCATCATCGTCGATGGTGTGACCACCAATGATTAAAATCCCTGCTTCTTCTGCTTTCTTTTGTCCGCCCTCAAGAATCTTCGCAATAACATCTGGGCCTAGATTTCGTGGAAATGCAGCAATGTTTAACGCAGTGATAGGGGTTCCGCCAACTGCGTAAACATCACTGAGGGCGTTAGCTGCCGCAATCTGGCCATAGTCGAAGGGGTCATCGACTATGGGTGCAAAGAAATCAGTTGTGAGTACGAGAGCGACGCGATCATCTATCCGGTATATGGCAGCGTCATCTCCGGTTTCGTATCCCACCAGCACATTTTTATCGATGATTGCCGGTGTTGGCAGCTTACCCAAGACCTGGGCAAGTTCGCTCTGGCTGAGCTTTCCAGCTCAACCTGCGCAGGCCGCCAATTCAGTTAGTCGTACAGATTTCTTATTCATAGTCCTTGAATCGTGCCATATTTCATCCGTTAAAGACATGTTGAAATCGCTTAAATCAAGAATTCCTCAGTCTACTTTTAATTAATATCGCAGGTAACTTTTGATCGTAGCTTTGATGATCTACATTGACGTGCCTGTTAATGCATCCGACAATCAAGACTTATGGTGTGAGTTTAACTTCGCTGGTGACAAGCCTTAAAATGTCCTTCTTGTAAATCGTATGTCTAACATTCCCGAATCTGAATTACTGCCCATAACTGCTGACCTCAGTGCGAAAGACCGACTTGCAATTGGTGGATGCGACGTGCGTGATCTTGTTCACAAGTATGGAAGTCCGCTTTACATTTACGACGAGGCTACTTTACGAGGAATGTGTCGTGATTTTGTCAACAGCTTCACCACTCTGTACCCGCGAACTCATATTGAATATTCATCGAAAGCATTTGCCAATCCATCTGTAGCGAAGATCATAGATGAAGAAGGTCTCAGCATGGATGTGGTGACCGGTGGTGAACTTGCGGTGGCTATAGCTGTTGATTTCCCTCCTGAGCGACTTAACTTTCATGGCAATAATAAGGGTAGAGAAGAACTTACTGAGGCGGTGCGGTACGGTATCGGCAATATCACCGTTGATTCTTTTGCCGAGATTGATCTGCTTAGTGAAGTGGCTGAAGGACTGGGCGTGCGTCAGAACATTATGCTCAGGCTTTCTCCTAGTATTGACCCCCACACACATCTTCTGACAAGTACGGGGATTTTGGATTCCAAGTTTGGTTTTTCAATAGAAACTGGGGATGCAGAAATAGCGGTTGAAAAGGCAATTGCACAACGATCATTAAACACTGAAGGCCTTCATTTCCATCTCGGTTCGCCAATTTTTGAGCTTGAGCCTTATTCCGAAGCGATTGAATATGTTTTGCAGTTTGCTTCCAGGATGCGTAAGAAATTTGGACTTGAGTTGAAGAAACTTAGTCCTGGTGGCGGTTTTGCAATTGGCTACGTGACCGACACTTTGCCACCTGAGATGGGCGAATATGCTAGAGAGATCGTAACGGCGATTCGAAGTGCCTGTGACAGATATGACCTTGATGAACCCGAGTTGATTGTTGAGCCCGGACGTGCAGTAGTTGGCCGTTCAGGCGTTGCGGTGTATACGGTAGGAGGGATTAAGACGATTCCTGGAGTTCGTACGTATGTCAGTGTGGATGGTGGGATGGGCGACAATATTAGACCTGCGTTATATCAGTCTGAATACGCTGTAGTACCTGTTGATAGACCTTTAGAAGAACGTAATCAGAAAGTTACTGTGGCTGGAAAATTCTGTGAGTCTGGTGATGTACTTGCACGTGACGTTGATCTCCCTGAACCTGAGACGGGAGAATTACTTGCCCTGCCAGCATCGGGTGCGTATTGCCTGATGATGGCGAGTAACTACAACATGCAGACTCGGCCAGCTGTCGTTTTGGTCAATCAGGGAGAATCTCGTTTGATCCGAAGGCGTGAAACCTATACGGATCTGCTTGCTTCGAGTATTGATCTTGACTGATTCCTCTTCTTTTGTTGCAAAACGCCCGTCTATCGTTGGATGGAAAACTTTTGGTCACCCGGGCGCTACAAGGCTGCTGACTAAATCATTTGAGGGCAATCGGTTGGCTCATGCCTATTTGATCACCGGACCTGAGAAAGTCGGCAAACGAACACTGGCTTTGGATATGGCATGTATGGTCAATACAGAACCGGTTGCAGATATGTTTGGACAATCCTCAGACATTGACCTTTCGACCTCGCATCAGGCTGAGCGTATTCGCGCGGGAATACATTCGGATGTGGAAGTTATAGATCCTGCCACTGAACTTCCCGACCCAATTGGAAGAGTAAGTTCCAAAACGACTATCGGGATAGATCACATACGACAAATCGTTATTTCTCGATCAGCGACCAAGCCTTTCGAAGGCATGAAGAAAGTATTTATTCTGGATGGTGCTCACCAGATGGTGGAAGCGGCTGAAATTGCACTTTTGAAAATTCTCGAAGAGGCACCGGATCATGTGCTTATCGTGCTCACGTCTCCAACTGCCGAATTAATCTCTCAAACAGTTGTTTCGAGGTGCCAACTCTTAGAACTTAGACCTGTTGACTCTCAAGTGATCGAATCAAAACTCATGGAGCGATTTGAAGCCGATGAGTCACAGGCCCGGCTGCTCTCGAGGCTTGCACGCGGATCTCCAGGCTGGGCGATTGACGCGATAAATGACCCTACCATCATTGATGCTCACAACCAGGCGATACTTCGATTTGCTGAGATAGTGAGCGGAAACATAGAGGATCGATTCAGATACGCTCGCCAGACCGCAGGTCAGTTTTGGCGAGATCGTCGTGCTGTGTTTTATGAGATGGAGCGCTGGATTGAGTGGTGGCGGGACGTAGCTATGATGCGTCATACGCTACGTGACAATTTGATCAATGTAGAGTGGGTTGATCTGTTCTCTGAAATAGCTATTGAGATTACTGAAGAGCAGATATCGACTGCTGTAAGGGTAATTGAGAAAGCGCGTGAAGCCTTGGAAGCTAATGCGGTGCCACAACTGACGCTAGAAGTAATGATGCTTGACTTACCGTGGGCTGACCCCGCAAAAATTCCATCTTTGAATCTTGAAGAGGATGATGGAAGCTAAGTGCGTGATGTTGGTTTATAGTCCGGTGACTTTAATTCCAATAACCACTGCTGATTCCTAGCTGACTAATGGGTTGGATTCTGGAAGAAGCCATGGTACAAACTTTAGCCAGGTGTTTTTAAGGGATTCAGGTTTTAGGAAAGAATATGGGTTTGGTCGTGGTTCGTAGGGCTTATTGCGTAACCTCATTCCGGCTTCTTGAGGTGTTCGACCCGCCTTACGGTGGTTGCAGTTTTTGCATGCAGTGACGACGTTGATCCAGGTGTATTCACCACCTTTGCATCTTGGGCGAATGTGATCAATTGTCATGTCACGCGACCTAGTTCCGCAGTACTGGCATGTTTGATTATCACGCGTGAAAATTTCATTTCGCGACATCTTTCGACGTTGCAGCGGGCGTTTGACCATATAAACAAGTCGTATCACGTCTGGACGCTCAAAAATGTCCGTAACTGTATGGACATACTCGCCAGTATCCTGAACTGATTCTGCTTTCCCTTTGCCCACAAGTTTCACTGCTCTGCGTATATCGCAGATATTTAGTGGTTGATAGTTCTGATTTAACACCAGTACTGGTGCTCTCGTGCTTTGGGTCATTCGGTTTGCCGATTTCAGATTTTTTAAGTGACCACTGACTTGGTTGGTCAGTGTTACTAGTTTATGAAATGCCTGCTTTGTCGATACGGTTTTCTAAAATGTCGAGCGAAACGCCGAAATCATCAGGAGCGAATTCAATTACAAATCCACGTAAATTCAACAGAGAAGGAACGATTTGTGATTCTATCAGCCAGTTGTCCAGTTTTTCACGGACACTACCTTCGACGTAATTTCTGGCGACATTTTCGATCATCAACTGGATGCTGTCTGTGGATTGATTTGCCGTGCTCTGCGGTAAAGAATACGTGTATCTAGCACCGGCGGTCATTAGTCCGCCAGCGATGAGTATGCCGGCGAAAAGCCCGATTAGAATTCCCCCTAATTTGTTGCCCCAACCCATCTGAGATGAAAAGGATTTTGTTGTTTTGTTGATGATCGATACAGCTATGCGGCTTGCAAGGAACACACCGATGAAGATAATTACGTATCCGATAGCAGTGGAAATCGCTTTGCTCTCCACTCCATCCCAGATCAAAGAGAGAATTCTTCCTGCGAATAATCCGCTGAAGAATAGCCCTACATAAATTGCAACTGTGTTCACTAATAAGTTAACCAGTCCGGCTTTGTAGCCCCATAAAGCCGAGAGAACGAATATCCCGGCAAATATCCAGTCTAGTAAGTTCATGTTGGGAATTCTCCATCTGATGTATCTGATGTAAATGAGTACATTTACTCACACTTGCCCATAATTTGAATTGGTTAATGGTTACCGAAATGTTTGATAAAGCACACTTAAAGGTCCGGATAATCGGGATTTTAACAGTATGCGGTTATCCTATTCGGAATCAAAATTTCAAAGATTTATTTAGATATAGGTATTCAGTAACCCTCATAACGAATGGATATCATTTGCAATCACCAAATAGTGTTCGTCCTGCTATAGCGATTGACGGACCAGCGGCATCCGGCAAATCATCTGCTGGAAAAATGTTCGCATCTCAACTTGACTACAGGTTTCTCGATACTGGTCTGATGTATCGAGCTGCAACTTGGGATGCTATGAATAATGGAATCGATATCAATAAACCCGAAGCCGTGTCTGATGTAGTCGCGAAGATGGAATTTTCGGTTATTGATGGCGATTCTGGCGAAAATCTTATTTTGGTCAACGGACAAGACGTGACTCGGTTCCTTCATTCAACTGCTGTGGACGTTTCTGTATCACCAGTATCAGCCATAACGGCGGTTAGGAAAATCATGGTTGCTGAGCAGCGTCGGATAGCAACCGCTGGCAATATTGTTATGGTTGGCAGGGACATTGGTACGGTCGTCATACCAGATGCTCCACTTAAGATTTTTTTGACTGCTTCAGCCGAAACGAGAGCAAATCGACGGTACAGTGAATTTATCGCAAATGGTACTCAAGTGGATTTAGCAGATATCCTGTCTTCGATAGTGCAACGAGATCGAATCGACTCGTCCCGAGAAGATTCCCCGTTAAAGCCTGCTGCTGACGCGCACATGGTGGACACTGACGATCTTTCATTGAATGAGGTTGTTGCCCTTATGGTTGGACTATCCAAGGAAATTATCTGATGGGACAGTGGTTGTTCCCTCCCTGTAATTTCGGGTTCAAGCTTACCCTTCGTTGGTTTTCAGATTTCACTGTTGATGGACAGGAGAATATACCTAAGTCAGGACCGCTTTTGGTTGCATCAAATCATCTTTCGAATCTCGATCCTGCAATTGTGGCCGCAGCGCTACCACGGCCTCCGGTTTTCCTTGCAAAACAGGAGTTGTTCAAGTATTCGCTTGGATCGATCCTTATGAGAGGCTACGGGGCTTTCCCAGTAGATAGGCGACGTGCTGATATCCGGGCACTCAATTGGTTAACCCATCAATTGTTACGTGAACGTAGAATAGCCATCGTATTTCCAGAAGGTACTCGAAGTAAGAATGGTGGATTGTTGCGGGCACAACATGGTCTCGCTCGCATAGCAATGTCAACAGGTGTGCCAGTTATTCCAGTTTCACTGACTGGTTCAGAAAATCTCCAGAACCCTTTGAAGGTTTTGAAGCCAACTGCAACACTAAGATTGAGAATTGGAAAGCCATTTGTCGTGACTAGTACAGATGATGGAAGCTCAAGAAGGATCGCAGCCGATGTCACAACTGAGATTATGTCTAGAATTTCAAGGATGCTTCCGGAAGCGCAACGCGGTGCATATATGCATGTGACAGATGTGAAAACAACTAAAACTGTTGATTATGTACCTATGACTGATGAGGAAGTTAACTAGGTGTGTGGGTTATTTGCATATGCAGGTAGGGTGAATGCTGTTCCCGTTTTGATAGATGGGCTTCATTCCGTTGAATATCGTGGTTACGACTCTGCTGGCATTTCTGTAATTACCAGATCTGGCAACATTGAAACTCATAAGCGTGGAGACCATAAAGCTTCGCTCGATAACCTCCACAAAGCTGTTATCGAAGATCAGCTTTTCGGTTTCGTTGGAATTGGGCACACCAGGTGGGCAACCCATGGGGTGGTGAACCGTGCTAATTCTCATCCGCACTCGTCTGTTGATGGCTCGATTTCAATTGCACACAACGGGATTATTGAGAATTTTCTTGAGATTAAAGATAAATTAATCGATTCCGGTGTGACGTTTAGTTCCGAGACCGACTCGGAGGTCATTGCTCATCTTGCCGGTACCTATCTTGCGAAAGGATACAGTCTTCGAGATTCTGTCGTTAAGGCCGTTAGTCACATCAAAGGGAATACGGTTGTGATTGCTATAGCCGCATCGGAGCCTGAGAAAGTCGTTGGGTTGAGACTTGGCAATGCTGGTGGAATTGTGGTCGGGAAAACCAACGATACAGCAGTCATGGCATCAGATACAGTGGCTCTGATACCACACACTGAAGAAGTCATGTATCTCGAATCTGGTGAGGTTGTAGAGATCGAGTGTGGGTCTATCAGATTATTTGATTTCAATGGCGCATCAATTGGGCGAAAGGCAGTCAAGGTCAACCAGAACTTTCAAGCGGCTCAAAAAGGCACTCACCCGGATTTCATGTCAAAAGAGATTGCTGAACAACCCGAAGCCGTTCAAAGGGCACTTGCAGGGAGGGTTAACCTGGTTACAGGTGGATTAGAAATGCCTGAAATTCCACTTACCGCCAACCAGATCCGGTCAATAAATAGAGTCATTGTCACAGGGATGGGTACTTCTCTGCATGCCGGTATGTTTGGTGCTTCGGTGATCGAATCACTGGCAAGAATTCCAGCAAGTGCGGAGAACTCAAGCGAACTAAGGTATCGTAACCCGGCAATTGATCCGAACACACTTGTAATTGCGGTGACTCAATCAGGGGAGACAGCAGACACTCTTGCTGCGATGGAGTATGCAAGTGAAAGGGGGTCCGCCCAGGGAGCGGTTCTTGAGCAGGAGGGTTCTCAAGCTGCACGAATCGCTGATTTCACGTTGCCTATAAACGCCGGTCAAGAGATAGGGGTGGCGTCCACCAAGACCATGATTGCGAGCATGACGACGCTGCTTGAACTGGCCGTATTTCTCTCTAAGTCTCGAGGAGTAATCGATGCTGATCGTGTCAGACAGATCGTTGAGCAATTAGCTGCATTACCCTCTTTGATTACTTCCACCATCGATCGAAATAGTGACACATCAGATGTCGCAAAGCATTTAGCCAAATCTACTGATCTTTTGTACCTCGGGCGTGGATTACAACTTTCGATTGCGCTCGAAGGTGCTTTAAAGATGAAAGAACTTGCATATATTCATGCCGAAGGCTATCCCGCGGGAGAAATGAAACATGGTGTAAACGCATTGCTGGGTGCCGGTATGCCCACGGTTGTATGTGCACCTCGCAACCACCTCTACGAGAAGATGCTGTCGAATATCAGTGAGGTAAAGGCACGTGGTGGTGAAGTTATAGCCATAGTCTCAGACAGTGACGACACGGTAGAGCGGATTGTCGATCAGGTGATTCGCATTCCAGATTGTTCTGAATTACTTCAGCCGTTTTTGACATTGGTGCCGATGCAGTTGCTTGCATATGGGGCAGCGGTCGCACTTGGCCGAGACCCTGACCAACCTCGTAACCTTGCTAAAACTGTAACTGTCGAGTAATCCAAGAGGGTGTCTTGAAATACACAATTGATGGGGAAGAGAGAGATTTCGAAAATCTTGCAGACGCCATGGAGGCAATGAAGCGGTCTAAAACACAATTCAATGCATATTCAGTCTGGACACCAGAGGAGGACGATGAGTTGTTGAGGTTACTGGAAACTGATATGACTCAAGAAGAAATTGCAGACGTTTTGAAAAGAACCGTCGGTTCAATAAGTTCAAGAAAAGCAAAACTTGATTCAGAATCTCTAAAGAACCTTCAAGAGGTAGTAAAAAGGTTTCCAAAAACAATATCTGAGGGAGTAAACCCTTTCACAAGAGAAATTTTAGACAAAAACTCTGCTTGGTTACACCCAACAATACTTAAAGATCTAAAAGATTATTTTGAGATAGATGGATAAAAACTACATCCTCTTGGAACAATCAACCACCGTTGAGTAAATCTTTGATACCTAAACGCGAAAATGCTCAGGGAATTACCTTATTAAGAACCCGTATAGCAACTAAGTTTGGTGCGCTGAGTAATCCTAAATACCGCCGTTATTGGTTAGGTTCGTTAGCTTCCGTAGGTGCAATTCAGATTGTAACCATGGCCCAGGGTTGGTTGATTGTTGACAAGCTCGGTGGATCTGAACTAGATGTCGGTGTACTTGGTGGTGCCACCGCAGTACCCACTATCCTCGTAAGCCTCTTTGGTGGTGTTTTTGCCGACCGAGTTGATCGTCGAAAGTTGATCATGGGTGTTTCGGCGGCATCTACAGCGTTGTTAATGTTGCTTGCGATACTCGACGCAACATCAACTGTAATGATATGGCATGTCGTTGTTATTGCTGCGGTTCAGGGACTTGTCATGGGGTTTGATGGTCCTGTTCGAAGTTCATATTTTCCACTTTTGATCGAACGTAAACATATGACAAGCGCTGTGGTGCTGGGTACTGTCATGTGGCAATTTAGTCGTTTGGTAACGCCGATTATGGGAGGATTTATCATCAGGTATGGTGGGACAGAGGCTGTTTTTTTTGTCGGTGTTCTTGGTTGGGCCAGTATGTTGCTGGTAATGATTTCGCTCAAGGTTAGTTCGCTGCCTGCGGATAAGTCGCGGAATGTGATGGACGACATAGTCGAAGGCGTGCGATTTATTCGTTCTAGACGTGATTTTGTGCTTTTGATAGGGCTTACGTATGCGACTCATTTTTTCGGTATGCAGTACTTGCAGCTGATGCCGTTTTTCGCCAAACGATTTGAGAGAGAAGCGGATGGATATGGAATTATGTTGTCAGCACTCGGTCTAGGCGCGCTCACGGGTACGTTTGTAGTGGGTCGTATAAGAAGTAGATCTAATATTGGGTATATCATGCTCGTCGGATCCATGGTTTTTGCTGGTGCTGTTATCGCGTTCGCGTTTGCTCGCTCGTTCTATGTGTCTATTGGGTTCCTATTTATAGGGGGGCTGGCAAACACCATTTTCTTTGTTGTTGCAATGACTGTCTTACAGTTACGAGTACCAGAGCATATGCGCGGACGGGTGATGGGGATTTATACGATTACGTTCAGCTTTATCCCGCTCGGGGGCGCTATGGGTGGAGTAATTGCATCGATTTATGATGAGCGCATTGCGGTTGCGCTTGGGGCTGTGATTCTTGCTTCGATTTTCTTGTTGGTTGGCATAACGCAGCCAGTTATCCGAAACCTAAATGGAACCAATCTGGAAAAAGTGTGAGTAATACCGAGATTGGGACTGATTCGTCTAACGCACTTGCCGCGGAGACGAGCGAATCTCCCACCAGTGCATTGGCTGTTCGGGCATTCAGAATCTATTTTATTGGCACAGTCCTGGCAATGAATGCACTGCGTTTAGGAGCTGTGGCTCAGGGATTACTCATGTGGGAGTTGACGGGTTCTACCTTGAGCTTGGGCGGAGTTGCAGCTGCTACAGCGATACCAATGGTGTTGGTTAACATCTTTGGTGGCGTACTTGCCGACCGACATGAGGCGAAATTTCTCCTTGGAGGGTCATCGCTGATCGGGGCGTTACTTCTGGTTGTTCTCGGAATCCTTGATATAACCGACACAGTGCAGCCATGGCATGTGTTTTCGTTTTCTGTGATTTCTGGGTTTGTTGCGGGTGCTGATCAGCCCTCTCGGCAGGCTTATTTCCCGTCTCTTGTGTCTGCTTCAGCGATTAAAAGTGCGGTGACAATCAACGGATCACTTATCGCTTCAGCATCGGTAGTAGCTCCAACTCTTGGTGGGTTATTGATTGCCGCGCTTGGTACCCATGTGGGCTTTTTTGTGGCCTCGATAGGTTGGTTCGCTATGTTTGTTGCAACGGTATTCTTGCCAAGGCGAGGGGCATCTTCATTTCACCGCAGCGTCCTACGAGATCTAGGCACGGGATTTGGATTCATATTACGGAATAGAGTTCTATTAATTCTTATGATCCTAGCTTTCGCGAATACGCTTATGGTATTTGGATGGATCGGCATGCTACCGGCATATGTTGACCTGTTTGGAGGGGGGGCCAGAGAAGTCGGCTATATGTTTTCTTCTGCGGGTATTGGAGCTTTTAGCGGTATCTTAGTTGCGGGAAAGTTATCGTCCGGCCGATATATGGGGTGGATGATTTTAGGCGGGGCGGCTTCGTTTTCGGCCATCATGTTGGCAGTTTCTAATTCACCGTCGATCATCATAGCCATGGTGCTCGCTGCTATGGCTCACTTTGGAAACGGGTTGTTTAATATTTCCTTGATTGTCGCGGTCCAATTGCGTGTGCCGGAAGATATACGTGGTCGTGTTATGGGCGTGTTTGCCATCTCACAGAGTATTGGATTACTTGGGGGCCTATGGACTGGTGTTCTGTCGACTTTAATCGGTCTAAGGGAGGCGATGATGGTTGGGCCGTTTATTCTGTTGCTCATGATAGTTACGGTTTTGTCGACTCAGCGCAAAATTAGAAAACTACATGAAGATCCAGCGCATGACAGGTGATCCTAATTATCTTTGCATATAGTCTTTAGATAGGTGAATATGATTCCTAAAGACATGAAGATTGACCTACATTCGGTTCGGCGAAGGCTCGAACGCAGTGAAGAGTCGCTGTCGCCATATGCAACGCGATCAGTGGATGCAGTTCGGGGCATCCCGGAATTGCCATCAGCGACAAGGACAGAGTTTCAACGAGATCGTGATCGGGTCATTCATGCGAATTCGTTCAGACGTCTCAAGCATAAAAGTCAGGTTTTCGTAGCGCCGCAGGGAGATCATTTCACCACTCGTTTAACTCACGTTATTGAGGTATCTCAAGTTGGGCGTTCGATAGCACGCGGATTGAATCTGAACGAAGACCTAGTTGAAGCCATCGGCCTTGGCCATGATCTTGGGCATACTCCGTTCGGTCACATTGGTGAGAGTGTTTTAAATCAGCTACTGATTGGTGGTTTTCACCATAGCAGGCACTCTGTACGGCTGATTACTCAACTCGAGAAAGATGGTAAAGGGTTGAATCTCACTGAAGATGTCATAGAGGGAATCAAACACCACTCGAAGCCCGAGGGGAAGTTTTTGTCGCGGGACGCAGTGGGCAGTCTAACGTTAGAAGCCCAGGTAGTGAGAATTTCGGATGCGCTAGCTTATCTTGCTCATGATATTTTAGATGCGTTGCGATCGGACTATATTCAACTTCAAGATTTGCCTAGGGAAGCTGTGTCTGCACTTGGTAAACGGCATTCTCAACGTGTCAGTGCAGTTGTCGAGAATGTGATTGAGTCATCGTGGGACTGCTCTGGCGAAGTAGATCCTCCAGGGGATGTACACCCGTGGATACGCATGTCTTCTGAGTTTGGGAAAATAGTTACGGATCTGCGTGTTTTCATGTTTGATCGTTTTTACCACCCAATCAGTGCGTCCCTTGAAGGGCGAAAGGCGGCAGCAATTGTTGGAGTATTATTTGAGCATTTCAGGTCTAATCCAGATTTAATACCTGCTTGGCTGCGGGACCTGTCCGGATCGGCTGAGCGCGCTGCAGCTGACTATGTTTGCGGAATGACTGATAACTATGCTCTGATCATGGCTGAACAAATTAAACCAGGGCTTAGTGATGGGGTATTTCAGGGTCGAATTTGAAAATCGCTAAAAATTACCTCGGGTAGAGTATCAGTCGGTGATTACTCTACGTATACTCGATCCAACAGTTTTGCCTACCTGATTACGTGTGGAATTTTCTTCAAGTAACACTGGTGGTTTTGTTTTGCGGCTGTCCTCTTTAAAATCTGTTTGGTTTAGTAGATATGGCTTTAGTTGACGAGGTAAAAAGCCGATCCGATATTCTTCAAGTCATTTCAGAATATGTCGACTTGGATACTTCGTCGCATCAACCAAAAGCACTTTGCCCGTTTCACGTTGAACGTACTCCATCCTTCGTTATATACCCCGAGAACGGAAGTTGGCGTTGTTTTGGGTCGTGTTCTGAGGGCGGGGATGTCATTTCGTTTGTGATGAAACGGGAGAACATGTCGTTCGCCCAGGCATTGGAAAATTTAGCAGATCGTGCTGGTATCAAACGAGAAGTTTTCGATAAGAACGTTTCCAGGAAACCAGTCACTAAGATCTTTGATGCCAACGACATTTCTGCTGATTATTTCTTATCAAGATTGAAAGCTCCGGTTGGCGATGCAGTTCGTGAGTATCTGGTTGAACGCGGTATTGATATCGAAACGGCCTCACGCAGGGGTCTTGGATTTGCTCCTAGTGGTATGGAGACACTTTCAGGTCATTTGCGAACTAGGAGTGTTCAGAGTCGAACCGCTCTTGATGCAGGTCTTATAACGCGAAAAGACGACGGTGAATGGCGGGATATGTTCATAGGGCGCTTGACTATTGAAATTCGTGACGGTCGGGATCGTATTGTCGGATTTGGTGCCCGCACATTAGATGGGTCAGAGCCTAAGTATTTGAACACTCGGCAAACTGATGTTTTTGATAAGTCTTCGATTCTGTACGGTTTGAACTGGGCTGCCGAATCAATTCGCTCTATGAATGAAGCGGTTGTAGTTGAGGGGTATATGGATGTAATTACAGCGCATGAGCATGGCTTTACAAATGTGGTTGCATCAATGGGCACAGCCGTGACTCAAAATCATCTTGGCACACTGGCTCGATATGCTTCGTCGGGTGGAAAAGTGGGGACAATTGTTCTTTGCCTTGATTCTGATGCTGCTGGTGAGACTGCAACCATGCGGGCGCTTGAGTCTGTCACGGAAGAATTGAGTGCCGGGGCGATTCGTGGAATCGAGGTTAAAGTTGCACGATCTGAGGGAGGAAAAGATCCTGATCAGGCTATTCGGGCTAATCCTGACCAATGGCGTACATCTTTGTCTGAGGCCGAGCCGCTACTAGATTATTTGATGATTGCAAAGTCAAAGCTTTATAACATGGCATCTGGCCAGGGAAAAGCCGATTTTGCGAATAGTATTGCCCCTCTCGTATACAGCATTACGAATGGTTATGATCAAGATCGCTACTGGTCAATGATCGCCAGATTGGTTGAGGTCACCCCAGAAAGACTTAAGACTATAGTCGATAAGCGAGTAAGGAGAGCAAATATTCGCTTACCTGGTGGATTACGTAGTGAGCCCGGTTTGATTTCACCAGGCCAAGTTAGCGCTGCTCTGGAACAGGGTGATTCTCTAGAAGAGCATATGTTATCTCTTGTTATGCAGATAGATGATCTGCGCGAGTATGCGATTGAGATGCCCAATGAATATTTCCACGAGTCTGATAATAGGGCTTTGTTTACGGCATGGCAGGGGTCGTCTAAACTCGCTGAAAATGTTGAAGAACTGGGACCAGATTTAACGGAAAAAGCACAACAATTGCGTAACCGTGAGCTTCCTCCGTCGAATCAGGCGAGACATGTGGACGACATCACTCAATGCATCAGGCGCTTGAAAGAACGTCATTTTCGGCTCATAAAAAAGCTCGAAGCTGATCGATTCAAGGAAATTGAGGGTCAGGAAACAGAAGATTTATTGGACCGAGCACTATTTCCTAATGAGAATCTTCGTACAGTGATGACAGGGCGGCGGTAAGTATGCCACGATCCACTCAAATAACTGATGACGAAGGCCAATTTGAAGATCTGGTAGGTTCATCGGATATCTTGATACCTGTCACTGCTAATAACCTTGACGGTGATGAATCCGAAGATGACGAATTAGGTGAACGGACAACGTCAGATGTCCTTAGATCATCAGTCGTGGCTGCAAGTGCTTCTGAGCTTGAAACTTGGGGAACCAAGCAGTCGGAAGGGTTTGCTGAGCTCAATTTCAATCCTTACGTTGAGGATTCTGAGATTTCCGATGATCCTGTTCGGATGTATTTAAGAGAAATCGGTCGGGTTGGACTACTCACTGCGTCTGATGAGAAGTTTCTTGCGAGGGGCATGGAAATTTCTCAGCGGCTTTCTGAAGTGCAGGGGGAGATGGCTGAGCGGACCGGACAGCTTCCCACTGCTGCTGAGATTACTCTTGAATTGTTCAAGTGTGTAGGCTCACAGCGTGATGTCGCAGCCAAAATAGCTAGTTTTGTGGGCTTACAGGATCTGACTCTTGGAACGCTGCTTGGGATTCCTGAACTCAGGAAGTTGATTGATGGCCCCCATGACGAAATACTGGTGGCTTATTTGTCAGACGCATTTAACTGTGAGTTACAACAGGCGCAAGATATGGTCAAGGATCTTTCCTGTGACTCTGCTCTCATTGCACCGGAATCACTTGACGCCCTTGATGCAGATCCGAGTCTCAATGAGTTGACTAAGTGTGCTTCGACCGAGGTTTATCGCGATAGATTAGAAGTATATGAATTTCTGTTCGCAGCACATTTTTCCCGGATACGCGACAGTGCAGAGCGTTCCGAGCGACATCTATCCGAAGCAAACCTTAGATTGGTCGTATCAGTTGCTAAAAAATATCTAGGACGCGGGATGTCGTTGCTCGATCTTGTCCAGGAAGGGAATATTGGATTAATTCGTGCAGTAGAAAAATTCGACTTCCGTAAGGGGTACAAGTTCAGTACTTACGCTACTTGGTGGATTCGACAAGCGATAACTCGTTCGATCGCAGACCAGGCTCGTACGATTCGAATTCCTGTTCACATGGTTGAAACAATTAACAAGCTTTTGCGAGTCAGTAGGCGCCTTGTTCAGGAGCACGGACGTGAGCCGACATCGGTAGAAATTGGAAAGGCAATGGACATGCCGGCGGATCGTGTAAAAGAGATTCTCAAGATTTCTCAGGAACCGATTTCACTCGAAACTCCTATCGGCGAAGAATCAGACTCTTTTCTGGGTGATTTTATTCCAGACGACAACAGCCAGGCTCCTGCAGATGCTGTGACGTATCAACTTCTGAAAGAGCAAGTTGGTGATGTGTTGGATTCAATCAGTCAACGGGAGAAGAGAGTGCTTGAACTTAGATTCGGACTTGAAGACGGTCGCAGTCGCACATTAGAAGAAGTGGGTCGTGAATTTGGTGTGACTCGTGAGCGTATTCGACAGATCGAAGCGAAAGCTTTGCGTAAACTTCGACACCCAACCCGTTCAAAGAAACTTAGAGATTTCCTAGAGTAGCTACTACGTTAAAATACGCAGTCATTGGCTATCTCATCATCAAGATGTTGAATCCTGCCCGCCCTACTTCCCATTACGTTAACTTGCCTCGTTGTATTTTTTGAACTTTTTATTATGCCGATCAGGTTATGACCAACAAATCAGACTAGCCTGAGCATTAAGTTTTTATGAAGTAATAAGAAAATCATGGTATGTGTAAGTGATATTAACTAAATGATTAACAAGTAAATAGATGATATATTTGTGGTCTGCTACTGGGTATTGTTACGATGAAGTAGTAAACCTTATCAACCTGGAAATTCATGAAATCTTTCTGAAACCTTATTTTCGATGACATTCGCTGAAACATTAACCCAGATCAAAGATATTGTCGTCATAGGGTTTTTGCTTTTTGCTTTTGTTCTACTGGTATTGGGTTCAGTGCTCGCGAGTCGCTTATACAAGCGTGCTAGCCGTTTCATGGATCGTATGGAAAACGTTGCTGGTAATCTTGAATCCACCTTTGATCGTTTGACGATTGCTCGCAAGGCGGTTACAGATGCTGCTTTAACCCTTCGACCGATAGCAGGAGCGATTGGATTATTGAGGATGGTTCAGGGCCTAGAACGGATGTTTGGTAAGGGCGATAATGACTCTAAGGCCAAGTAGATTTTGACGGTAACAACGATTTTGAAAGTTGTGAGCTAGGGGTATGTAATGGCTGAAAATGAGAGTAGCGGCGGCGGTGGATTCCTGCTTGGATTATTAATGGGTGCTGTTGGGGGGTTCGTAGCTGGAATGGTTTTTGCTCCAAAATCAGGAGAAGAAACTCGAGCTTTTATATTGGATCAGAGCCGTGAATGGCGCGATAAAGCTGATGAATTAACTTCGGCGGCTCGAGAGCGGATGGCAACCGCAGCTAATGAGGGCAGGTACGCGGCCTCACAACTACGTGATGCCGGAGGTTTCAAAGCCCTTGATTTAGATGACCAAGACCTTTAATTCCTCTGGTTAAAGGGAGCTGATCTTACAGATAAATCTTTAGCTCTTGGATAAGTTCCCAATACTTTGAACGTCGCTGTGTGATTCTTCAATTCAGAAATTGCTTCCTGAACGTTCAGAGTGTCTATATGCCCTTCAAAGTCAAGCAAAAATATGTAACTTCCTATTCCTTTGCCAGTTGGACGTGATTCTATTTTCAGAAGGTTGATACCGCGATCTGCGAATGGCATTAATGCTCCGTAAACTAATCCAGGTGCATCTGGACTGTCAAAATCAAATGCGATTGATGTTTTATTGCTTGCCTTGTCAGGGTTTCCACCAGAGGTGAGAACTGCGAACCTCGTTACATTGTTTTCACGGTCTTGTATCCCGTTGGCCAATATAGGTAGCCCCGCAAGTTTGGCAGACCTTCTCGGTCCGATTGCAGCTGTTCTATCATCTCCTTCTTTGAGATTGGTTACTGCTAACGCGGTGCTTGTTGTTGCTATTTGCTCTGAATAACGTAGTTTTTCGGATAGGAATTGGCGACATTGTGTAAGTGCTTCTTGTTTTGACATGACCACTCGTATGTCACTCAACTGTACGTTGGGACGGGTGATCAGGCAGTGATCTATTGGAAGGAGGATTTCATCTTTTATTCGGGCTTTCGTTGAAGTAATGAGGTAATCAACAACTTCAATTACAGTACCACCAAGTGAGTTTTCAATGGGGACTACAGCTTCGTGAACTTTTCCTTCTTCTAGAGCGCCTGTGACAAGACCAAGTGATGCAAAAGGGACGCGATTTTCATCCGGGGCGTACATATAGCATGCTTCATCGGTGTATGTCCCTTCAGGACCGAGGAAAGCGACTGTTTTAGACATGTTCACCTCAATTCAGTTAGGAGTGTCCATAACTCTGCTGTGGAGTTCGTTGGAGAGAGCGCAATTACTTCATCTTCTGCTTCAATACGAACGTCTGGATTCGGTTTTTTTGATCTACCTTCTGACGTCATTATTAAGATTATGTTCGTGCCGAAAGGTAATGTGATTTCTGAGAGCTTACGCCCGATAAGTAAACCACCAGCCGGAAGTTTTATAGCGACAAGTTCTTGTGAGTGATCTGCGACCGGCATCAGTCTGATAAGGGGGTGGGATGGGATCGCAGTTGCTAGATTGGCGAGCACTAGGCTTGTGACGCTTATTACCATATCGACTCCCGCACGTTCAAAAAGTTCGGCGTTTTCTGGTGAATGTACTACAGCGATAGTACGTGGTATATCGAAATGGTTTCGTGCTAGCTGGCAGGCGGCAAGGTTATCTTCATCCGAACCAGTTGTGGCTATTATCACTTCTGCACGCGAAGCTCCAGCATCATTAAGGTCACGAACGGAAGTAGCTTCACCGACGGACGCTACCATGCCTAGTTCTCGTTGTAGAGTGGTTACCGTTTGTTGATTATGGTCGAGTATGAAAACTTCATGGCCTGTGTTGATGAGAGACGATGCAAGGGGTTCCCCCACTTCCCCCCCTCCGACGATTACGAGATACAACTGTTCACTAACTTTCTTGTGTTAAAAACTCTGCAAGCTGGTTACTTGCTAAAGCTGCTTTATTGATAGTGGTAATGCCAAGTGAATCGTAAAGTTTTTTTGCATCCGGATCTTTCACGATCGTCATTACCTGTTCAACTCCGAATATAATTTTTGCCTTTTGGGCGGTGAGTCCATTAAGTGAATCTTTACCGGTAGCTGCAATAAATACTTCTGTATTGGTGATACCCGCTTCGATCATCGCGGATGCAGTGGATCCGTCGCTGAGAATCACTTTTAGAACGCCAGAGTTCACCAGCCCACGCGGTAATGAAGATGCAGCCTCAAAGTTTTTCTCGATGATGGTTACTTTGTGCCCTAGGTCACTTATTGCTTGTGCCAGAGAAGAGCCGAGATTTCCAGCTCCGACAATTATTACGTTCATTCAGGATTAAATTCCATTTGTTGATGTTTGTGCAGTTGGTCGATTTGCTTCCGAGTGTTCTCGCCATAGAATCACATCACATGGTGCGTGTTCAAGTACGTATGGAATATCGCTTCTGAGTGAAAAAGTTCCATAATTAGTTGGATATGACGTTCCGATAACAATTGCATCGACATCACGTACAACTGCCTCGTGAACGACAGCAGGACCTATTTCTCTTGCTTGGAGAAGTTGGCAGTTGATATCGTTGCGGGGAAGGCGCACAAGTCTTTCTGATCGGTTGAGCACCTGTTCACCCTGTGCTAATTGTTCTTTGATCTCTGCGTCCAGTGGTAGCGATCGTTTAACCTTAATTACATAGATGATGTAAAGGTGTCCGCGATCGTCTCTGACGATATCTGCCGCTCGTGCGACTATATGTATATCGGATGGATCGTCAGTTACGACAGCAATTACGCGATTGAAAGGCATTGTGTGTTGGTGCACCGTTAATTAGGTTTCAGCGCTAGTAATTAATTTGTTATTTGGTTAATGTATTCATCGCGCCCCGCGACCACGAGTACATCGCCGTTACGCAATTTTTCTTCTGAATCTGGGCTAAGTATGATTTCCTCTCCTCGCTTTAATGCAACAGTGGCGATTCCATACTTATCTCTGGCGCTGGTAAATCCAGCTTCATCGAGCGTCATGTTCCAGAAACGATCTGGAACCTGGATCCTACTGACCCCGAAGGCATCAGCTAATTCCATGTATTCTTCCACATCGGGGTTAAAGAGACTGTGAGCCAGTCTATTACCCATTTCTTCTTCTGCGTGGATCACCCGGTGGCAGCCCAATCGACCTAGTGTATTGCCGTGAAGGGTACTATGGGCACGGGCCACTATGTAGGGCAAGTTCATGGTTTGGAGTAAAACACTGACCATGATACTGGCCTCTATATTCGCACCTATGCCTACAATCCCGATGTCGAAATTATGTACGCCGAGTTCACGGAGTACCCCTTCTTGAGTTGCATCACCAGCAACCGGGTAAGTTACCTCACCCATTAAGGTTTGTACTCTTTCTTCATTGATGTCAATTGCAAGTACATCGTGCCCCAGTTGGTATAAGGTTCGTGCGACGTTACCGCCGAATCGGCCTAAACCAACCACTACAACTTGTTGCTTTGTTTTCATACGGCACCGAGGATCATGTTTTGTCTATCGCAGTTCGATTACACGTAAACGTTACACGGAATCAATATCCGTTAAAAGCCTCCTGAGGGTCATGCCTATTCTACTCGCGGTCTCATACAACGATTCGATTCAAAATAGTGCGCTATTATTTTAATTCGGTTATTTAAGGGATCGATTGTGCAAACCTACCAGCATGATGTCTGGCTAAACCTTGTTTCTATCTCAGATTCTGTCTTTGCATGCCAAATGTGATTTCGACATAGTGTTTAACTAGATTGGTCTACACGAATCTTTTTTAAATTAGGGATAACAATTGGAATCGACCGGTAGTGGATCTGACCACCTTTCTGCCATGCTGCAAAACAGCAACCGATTTTTGACTACTGTCGAAATTGAGACCTCACGCGGGATCCTAATGGGCATTGATGCTAGAAAAACGATGGATTCGGCTCAGTCGTTGGCAGAGTTCGACAGGGTCGATTTCGTGTCGCTCACGGATAACCCGGGTGGTAATCCACACATCCGTCCAGAAGTTCTTGGTCAGGAACTGTTATCGCAGGGGCGCGAAGTCATGATTAACATATCGTGCAAGGATTACAACCGTAATAGTGTGGAAAGCAGACTATGGGCATTGGATAGTCAGGGCTTTTCAAATGTTCTTGCCCTTTCAGGTGACTATCCAGTAGGTGGGTTTGAAGGTCAGGCACAGCCGGTTTTTGATATCGATTCGGTCGCATTGATTGAGATGATCGCGCGGATGAATGATGGGCTGTCTAGTAAAACCTTCGGATCGTCCAGTTCTGAACATCGTTTGGAAAAGACGAAATTCTTTCCAGGATGCGTGGTGAACCCATTCAAAAAACTTGAGGGTGAGTTGATGACTCAATACTTCAAGCTAGCGCTCAAAGTTCGTACCGGGGCTAAGTTTGCAGTGACACAGATCGGTTATGACTCACGCAAAGCTTCTGAACTTCACCATTACGTTGAATCGAATGGGATAAATATTCCACTGATCGGTTCAGTATTTATTCTCACAGCTCCGGCAGGACGATTTTTCAATAGATGGGGAGTGCCGGGGGTCTGTGTTTCAGACGAATTGCGAGATATTGCCAATCGTCAGGCAAAATCAAAGGACCGGGGGCGTTTATTTTTTTCAGAATTGGCGGCTAAACAGATCGCAATTCTTGAGGGGATTGGTTATCGCGGGGTGTATATATCTGGGCGCCCATCACCTGATCGCGTTCAAAAGATCTTGGAATTGGTTGATTCCTATAGTCAAGACGACTGGAGAGAATTTGCTAAAGAAATTAACTTTTCTCAGTCAGATGAATTTTACTATTATGAGGCAGATGAAAATCCGGGCATTAGTTCTGCCAATATAAACAAGAATTACATCTCATCAAGATCTGGGCTTGCCAAAGCGAAGTCGCGTGTAGGAGTTCCTTTGCAATACCGGATCGGTAAATTTGTTCACGATCGTGTCTTTACTGAAGGTTCATCAGGATTCAAGATCGGAAGAGTTATTTACAGACAAATCGAAAAAAATAAGCAGCTTTCTGATGCAGCACACTTTACCGAACAGATGTCAAAGGTACCGATGTATCACTGTCGTGATTGTGGTGATTGTTCACTTCCTGACATTGCATATCTATGTCCTGAATCTCAATGTGTGAAGAATCAACGTAATGGTCCATGCGGTGGAACCAAAGCCGGGCAATGTGAAATATTGGATAAAGAATGCATTTGGATTCGTGCCTATGATCGTATGAAACCGTTTGGAGATGAGACAAAATTGCTTCAGCGTCCTGTGGTTTTTAAGGACAGCGCGCTTGAGCATACGTCTGCTTGGGCTAATACGTTTTTGGGAAGAGATCATCATGTAAAAAAAGCCAATGCTATTGATGAACCTTAATTAGCAGCAATTATTTCATAAGTTATTAATCAATCAGTTTAAGGTTTCTTAGATGTCAAGAGTGATTCACAATGCTGACCAATTTATAGTCATTGGTGAAAATATTCACGCTACCCGTGTCGTTAAGCGAGGCGGTGTACGTGGGCATGTTTATGAAGATGGCACAGAGGCGGTGAAGTACAAGGTGGGTGGTGACCAGCGATTTGTAGCGGTCCCAGAACACTTCATTGGTACGCAACCATATGAACAAGGCAATCTCAAACACTTCATGATCGCTATGTGGCAAGGCCTTAACGGCACCTCCGATGAATCCGACCAAGGCAAGAATTACATACGGTACGAGGTAGAGCGTCAAATTAACGCTGGTTCACATTATCTAGACCTGAATGTTGATGAATCTTCTTATCGGCTTCTTGAGCAGAAACAGACTATGGAATGGGTTGTCAAATTTGTAGAATCTGTTTCTGCGGTACCTCCTAGTGTTGATTCATCGAATGCTGAGATTATTGAAGTTGGGCTAACCGCTTATGGTGGGTCTCAAGGTCGTCCAATGCTCAATTCAATAGCGCTCGAGCGTCCTGAAGCCATAGATATGGCGTTGAAGTATGATGCTCGTGCAATCGTCATGGCTTCAAACGAAGTAGGTATGCCTTCTGATTCTGATGAGCGTGTCGAGAATGTAGGGCGGATTCTGGAAATGGCACTTACCAAGGGCATGGCCAAAGAGGATATTTTTGTTGATCCCTTGTTTTTTCCTATTGCTGTAGACTCAAATTATGGTAGACATGCATTGGATGCAATATCACGGATCAGGGCTGATTTTGGAGATCAAATCCATATTGCTGGAGGTATGAGTAATGTCTCTTTTGGTATTCCTAAGCGTCGACTTGTAAACGATGTGTTTTTGTACTTAGCAATTGAAGCAGGTGCGGATTCAGGTATAGTTGACCCAATGACCACGTCAGCAGCGCGGTCTTTGAATATAGATTTAGAATCTAAACCTGTAGAACTAGCGATGGAACTACTGCAGGGGGATGACGATTTTGCTATGAAGTACATCACTGCATTTCGAGATGGTGATCTTGACTGATCGCCTTCTAACGTTCTAGTCAATGAAACTGATGGGCAGTAATACAGATTGTTGACCGTTAATCCGGATAAACCGTGAACTGCAACATCTCGGGAGATATAGGCACAATGGTGCGATATGTCTAGTTTGATCTTATTGATATCTCGATTTATTGTCAGTAACTTTAATGAATTCCTTGGCAAGAACGGGCCATATATGTCAGCGGCTATAGCGTATTACGCGTTTTTTGCTTTGTTTCCATTGTTATTGGCGCTGATAGCCGTCTTTTCTCTTGTTCTTCATATAGAAGGATTTGAAGAACAATTAATCGAGGGTCTTCGGATACAAATCCCAGTACTTGCAGAAGCAGATGATGAATTCTTAGGTAACTTTTTTCAAAGTATTTCAAGAGGAAGAGCTGTCGGTAGTGTTGTTGCTATTGTTGGTCTGTTTTGGGTATCACAGCAGGTATTCAGTGCTATACGAAAAAGTATTAACGTTATTTGGGGTATAGAAAAAACTCGACCATTTCTTACTGAGCGTCTGATGGACATCGCTTTGATGTTCGGTGCCGCTACGCTATTGTTCGCATCGGTTTTTATAACGGGGTTGCTTACGTTCTTCCAAGAATTATCCGCTATATTGTTGCCGGATGCTCCGATTAGTGACCCGGCATTGTGGCGACAATTTGTACCGTTACTTTTGTCGTTCTTTGTATTTCTTACGCTTTATTGGTGGCTACCCAACACTAAACTTCGGTTCCGCGATGTATGGCCTACCGCTCTTGCTGGTGCTGCTGCGTTTGAAATATCCAAAGTGATTTTCATTTTCTACTTGCGAAACGCGAGCGGAGTCGCTACTTCCATTTATGGTGGTTTGAGTACGATCATCGTATTGATGATTTTTGTTTATGTATCGTCAATTATTTTGCTGGTTGGAGCGATGCTCACATCCCGTTATGCTTTTTATTTGGCCCAATCAGAGCAAAAAAAGCGTAACCGTTCTTTATCTAAGAGCTTGGAAAGAATTCGCGGGACATCATCACTATCAGGGATGCCGAATCAAGCCCCTGAAGCTATGCATGAGTCTGAAATTCTGTAAGGCTGGGATTGCTTAATGGTGGAGAACCTTTGGCATAAAGGAAAGAATACTTTGGCAGTATTTGATCTTATTGGTAATGTTAGCTTTACGGCGATTTTTATCCGGCGCAGTCCGTTATCGTAGTTTGTATTATCGAGCAGGCTGACCTCCGGCATTGTTTTTGTGTATTTATGCCTTTTCAAGGATCACTGTTATTTTGATATTCTCATCGATATTGATAATTCCCGTCGTTGCACCGCCCAGAGCGTCGTCACTAAGCATCGCTCCTAGTTCTAACGTTTCAGCAAGGGTTTCCGCTGCAATGTAGTCGGAGTGTGCCTTAAGTGATTCTGTGACTTCCTCGGAACACATGATCCATAGATTGATTCGATCAGAAATTTCTAGGCCAGAACTTTTTCTAAGATTTTGTATGACACGGACGATTTCACGCGCGGTTCCTTCTGCCTTGAGCTCGTTCGAAACGACCGTCAGTACTGCCCCGGCATAGCCGGCGTCAGTTGCAACGGCATAATTATCAAGCGCGACTCTTTCTACAATAACTTCGTCTGGTTTAAGTTTGAATCCCTCAATGGCGATAGTTTCATTTGCTTCGCAAGCCTTTGCGATTTCGGTTGCGTTTGCCGCTTGAAGAGCTGCGCGAATTTGGTTTATGCGCTTGCCGTATTTGGGTCCGAGTAATCGTAAATTGGGCTTGATTTCGAATCCCATAAGCCCACCTATTTCAGCAGCGTTACGGATTGCTTTTACGTTCAGTTCCTCTTTTAAAATTGGTTCGATCTCTACAAGAGCGAAGTGTTCCCAATCGTGCCGCACTTCTGCCACGAATTCAGCAAGTGGCTGTCGGACTTTGAGGCGTGATTGAGCACGAGCTGAACGGCCTAGTGACGCCAGACGAATGGCTAGGCGTCCTCGATTCATAGCGTCTTCGTCGATAAGTGATTTGTTGGATTTAGGCCAAGATGTTAGGTGAACAGAATCAGGAGAGCTGTCAACTCTATCCGCTACAAGGTTCCGGTACATCATCTCAGCTATAAATGGAGCAAAGGGTGCGAGTAAGCGAGTAAGCGTTGTGAGGCATGTGTAAAGTGTCGAATAAGCAGCATTCTTATCCTTATCGCCTTCTGTTTTCCAGAAACGTCTACGAGATCGTCTCACGTACCAGTTGGAAAGATCTTCTACGAATTGTTCGACTCCTTCGGCTGCATAGGGGAGTTGCCAACTTTCTAGGTTTTCCGTCATTTTGCTAATGAGTTGATTCAATTCAGAAAGGATCCAGCGATCAAGTTCCGAGAAGCCTTCATCTTCTGGTATGTTCCAGGATGTGTAGGCGTTGGAAGCACTCTCATCTTCAAATCTCAACTCTGATGGAATAACGCATTCTTCCGGAGTCCAATTGTCCAGATTTGCGTATGTAGTGAAGAACGAGTAAATATTCCAAAGTGGAATTATGAATTGGCGTCGAACTTCATCTCCGGTCTTGTAACCAAAATTGAGATTTGAGGCTGGGTTGTGCCGACTGAATGCCCAGCGCATTACGTCAACCCCCATTTTTTCTGCCGCTTCCTCAAACCATATAGCGTTGCCCTTAGATTTATGCATATCTTCGCCGTTTTCATCGCGCATCAAAGCGTAGGTGAAGACATTCTTGGCTGGCAGAGAGTCCTCGAGTACTGTTGCCATAACGATTAACGAATAGAACCAATTACGAAATTGACCAGGAAAGCTTTCGGAGATCCAATCTGCAGGGAACCAGTCTTTCCAGTACTCAGGGTTGGTTTTGTATCCGATTGTTGAGAAGGGAACGATTCCGGCATCCAGCCATGCATTTCCAACGTCTTCAATTCGCTTAATCGTGTTCCCACAGTTTGAGCAGGCGATTCTGACTACATCGACCCAAGGTCGGTGGGGTGATGCTCCGCTTGATTCGAACTCATCCCAACCTGCGACAGCACGGCTTTTAAGTTCTTCAAGCGAACCGATTACATCGAAATGGCCGCAGTTGCATGCGTATATTGGAAGAGTAAGGCCGTAATACCGTTTTTTTGAAATCATCCAATCCTGCATGTTTTTTAGCCAATTGAGTTCGCGAGCCTTTCCGAACTCAGGAAACCAGTTCATTTCATTAGTGGCTTTTTCCATCTTTGGTCGGATTTCGTTCATAGATATGAACCATTCGTCCACTAATCGAAACACTAACTCGGTGCCGCATCGCCAACAGACAGGATATCGGTGCGTGTATTTATTTACTTGGATCAGCAGTGATTTTTTTTTGAGTGAAGCGAAAACCATGTCTTTTACATTCGCTGCTGATTTCCCGGTGAATTCACCGAATCCGTCTTTATAGACGCCGTTTTGATCTAGCGGAGCGATTGGCGTGAGACCATTTTCGTTACCGAGCTTAAAATCTTCGGCACCGGCACCAGGAGCGTTATGAACGATTCCAGTTCCTTCGTCCTCACCGACCTCGTCCCAAGCCAATACGCGATGTTGGTCAATCGTTTCTGCTTGCGCTGGCAGTTCGTCAAATGGACCCTTATATCGCAGTCCGACAAGATCGGATCCTTTCACTTCTCCCACGACTTTAGCCTCACTAGTGAGGACGTGATCGTTTTTAAGGGTTTTTACAAGTGATTTGCTCAGGTACATGACTGTACCGCGATCTTCAACCCTAGCGTATGTGTATTCAGGGTTGACGGCGGCGGCTACGTTTGCTGCAAGTGTCCAAGGAGTGGTGGTCCATATGAGAAGGTTTTCGCCTTCGTGATTTTCATCAATAAGCGGGAATTTCAGGTATGGGCTATCGTGGGTGATTTCCTGATATCCTTCGGTTACGATTTCATGTTGTGAAAGACCTGTGCCGCAGCGGGGGCACCACGGCATAACGTCTCGACCTTTGTATATCCAACCTTTATCTGCGCACGTTTTTAAAAAGTGCCAGATGGTGTAGTTATTTTCATCGGACTTGGTGTGATACGAGTTGTCCCAGTCCATGAAATAACCGAGTCGTTTGGATTGCTCGGAGATCCGATCTGCGAACCGATCGACTCGTTTGCGACACTCTTCAACGAATTTACCTATACCAAAGGCTTCGATATTACGCTTTGATTTGAAGCCCATTTCCTTTTCGACTTCAACTTCTATCCACAGCCCTTGCCCGTCAAAGCCATTTTGGAAACGTTGTCTGTAGCCTTGCATGTTTCGGAACCTAAGGAACAGGTCTTTGTAAGTGCGACCCCAAGCGTGGTGAACACCCATAGCATTGTTGGCCGTGATTGGGCCATCAATGAACGAGAAATTTTTCTCTTTGTTGTCGTTCAGATGGCGGTAGCGAGCGGGAATGTCGTTTTCATCCCACCATTCAAGAATTTCTTCCTCTTTGGTTATAAAATTGACTTTTGAATCTACCGGTTCGAAGTGGCTCGCCACGTTTACTATTCCTTATGCCAGTAGGACTTTTATCTTTGATGTTCTAGATTTGCTTTGAACTTAAAAATAACGCCCGTCCCTATGGTTCAGGGACGGGCGTTTTAAGACAAAACGGTGCCCGCGGTACCACCCTGGTTTCCCAACTGGCCGTTTGCTTGAAGGGACACTCAGTTGAGCCGATGTAACGTTCGGCTACCACGGTTCAGCTTAATGGTCGATGGTTACCGACGTTCAGTTGAACGGTTTAGGAGTGATAGTTGATTCCTGTCCCATGCCCGCTCACACTATACCGGGCTCGCTATGAAGGGGGTTTTGGATTCAATCGTGCCTCCATCATTACCTTTAGCCGTTTAATACTACCTGTTGCTTCTTATTTAGCCCAGTTCATAATTACCGAGTTGTTGGTAGAGAGTGCCTTTTTTATCGTTGAGATAACTGCGGTACAGAGCTATGGATTTAATAGGTATGACCTTTCCTGTGGAGTGAATCGGGGCATGTTGCCATGAGATTCCTATATCTTCAGCAAATCGCCCGCGTATACCTGGGCGGGTACGGCCTATGGTTACGTGTGCTTTGAATACACGTTCGCCTGGCTCTTGGCCGAGAGCGACCATGGCTCCTTCAACTCGACCTTGGAGTTGTTCTAACCTTCGGAGTTCTCCGGTGAATCCGACCCAGCAAATTCTCGGATCTCGAAACGACGGGAAACAACCTGTACGTCCGATTTTGATCGAGAACTTTCCAGTTGATTCTGCGGCATTTTGTAAGCTGTTCATGATATCTGGGATCTGTTCGATCGCCGTGTCGCCGAGGAATTTCAATGTTAAATGCATACCATCTTCATCTATCCATCTGACACGTTCATATTCTCGAGGGCGAAAACTTCGTGCGAGATCAGCGAACTCTCTTTTTAGTTTGCGTGGCAGTTCGATTGTGATGAACAAGCGTTGCGTGTTAATAGGGATTTTTTGGTCTTCGGTTTCCTGGTGATTTTCTTCGCTAGAGTTCGGAGAAACATAAACCTTAGGTTCCTTGGGAACGTAAGTGGCTTCAGAGCGCTGGATGAATCTCCTGTCTGATGCATCTTTATGAGCGGTGTAAGGTTCGATATCGGGCTTGTGTCTTCTCTGTGGGATCTTCGAAGCGATAATTTCTTCATTTGAATGTTGTGGAGGTTGTGCCTCGGGTTCTGAAGCCGCAGATGTTTTCTTCGCCTCGGTTATGGGTCTAGTTTCTTGACTTGAGCCGAATTCAACCTGTCCAATCGAATTCAGGGTCAGATCGGAGTTGAGATCATTAGAGTTCGTCACATTGCATTCCTGAGTTCGCTTATTCAAGTTTTATTTGTGGTACCCACGATACGCATGGTTTTATACGTATGATACGGCGCATTGTCTTTATACGTGTGGCTGACTAAGCAACTCAGGATTTGTGGTTGCCCCACTATGATTCTGAGCGTGGTACTTTTTTATATCTCTCCAACCAAATTTTTGAAACAAGGATATTTCGCGTGACTTTATTGATAAATCGATCTGATGTTCAACGATTGCTCCCGATGTCTAAGGCCATTGATGTTCTTGAAGCCGCGTTTGTTGAACTGGATGCAGGTAGTGCGGAAATGCCAGATCGCACTGTGATCGTTGATCCGACAGTAAGAGGGTGGATTGCATACATGCCGGCTTACCTGAAATCCGGTGGAGCACTTGGGGTTAAGGCAGTGACGGTATATAAAGGCAATCCAGAGCAGTTTGGACTTCCTACTACTATAGGCACGATTTTGGTTCAAGATAAACAGACGGGCGTAGTTGTAGCTGTAATGGACGGTGGCTTACTGACTGGAATTCGAACAGGAGCTGCGAGTGGTGTGGCTACGAGACATTTGGCACGCAAGGACTCCAAGGTGGCCGGAGTCCTCGGTACTGGGGTTATGGCGCGTGGACAGATTTTGGCTCTGATTGAAGCGGCAGACTTGGACAAAATTTCGGTTTATTCGAGAAGTGATAAATCAGCCCAGCATGTTTTCGCTGATGAATTTTCAGAGATCACTGGAGTAGATATATGTGTGGCAGCGAGTGCTGAAGCCCTCGTTCGGGAGGCTGACATCGTAACTTTGATCACCAGTGCTACTGAACCAATTGTGAGTAGTTCTTGGTGGAAACCTGGGACTCACATCAATGGTGTCGGATCACATGCGCGTGGAATTCGGGAACTGGATACGGCGACGGTGCAAATGGCAAAGGTTATTTGCGATCAGAAGCAGGCTTGCTTGAACGAGGCAGGGGATATTCAAATCCCTGTTGAAGAAGGAGTTTATTCATCAGATGATATTCACGGTGAGCTTGGCTCTGTAATTAACGGCACAATTACTGGTCGTGAGAACGATGAGGAGATAACGCTTTTCAAAAGTGTTGGATTGGCGATCCAAGACATTTCGTGCGCTTCTTTGGTGTATGAGCAGGCAAAAGAACAGGGAGTAGGGCTTGAATTTGATTTCACACGGTAAGTGCAAATTTTTTGTGGTGATTAAATCGTTAGTTTACTAAGCAGTCAGAACTTCGGTTCCCTCCGGGCCGAGATAGATGGAATGTTCCTTCCAACCGATTTGTGCACTCGATACTTCTACCAGTGGCGGGTACTGTTTAAGTACCCCTTGTTTGACCAATTCTTTTAGAGTCCGTTCAAAAGGTTTTTTGGGCAGGTGATTGAAGTATCTCCGGGCTATGGGTAGTCCGCCCCAAGACTGAATTGTTTTTAGAGTTTGCAGGTCGATTTTGTTGGATTGTCTTGGTTTTCGCTCTAACATGAATACTTCAGGCTTACCTTTATCTTCAACGTAACCTTTGCCTGATGTTGCAAATGGTTCGATCGCGAAAATTGAACCCGCTTCAAGTGAACCTTTAATACCGATACGTGCATTCGGAATCTGCGGGCTGTCATGCAGCGTCCATTTTCCAAGGCCATGTCCGGTGAGATTTAAAATGGGTCTAAAACCTGCACCGTTTATAACTTGTTGTACTCTTTCTCCGATGTCTTCTACATCAACGTCTGGCGCACACATATCGATTGCAGCGTCAAGGGCATCAGAAGCTGCAAGGATCATTGCACTCCATCTCTGATCAGTGGAAAGATCAACGGAAACGCCGGTATCGACTATGAGGCCGTCGATGTGTGCACCAACGTCAATCTTTACAAGATCATTTTCTTCGAACTGTGTACGGTCAGATGGTGAGGAACAATAATGAGCGCCGATGCTGTTACGGCTTGTCTGTGCTGGAAATGGAGGTAGGGCTCCTGCTTCTCGAATAATAGCCTCCATACCTTCTTGCAGGTCGCGGAGTAGGTATCCCGGTTTTATTTCTTTGGAGGCCCAGTTTCGTGCTTTGGATGCAATGCGACCAGCTTCTCGGAGAGTCTCTAGTTCGGCAGGTGTTGGATTCACGCGTGCAGAAACCCACCGATCCGCGAATGTTCGTCTTTGGCGGGTCGGCGCATAAGTAGGGCGGGTTTTGTTGGGTTACTTAGTTGGCTGATCGGCACTGATCGAGTCTGCTTCAACGCCAAGGCCTTGTACAGAGTTTATTGCTTTTCTGATCGTGGAAAGAGCTATTTTTATTACGTTGAGCATATTGTTGTTTCTGGTGTGTTGATGAATCAGAGGAAAGTTTCATGGCAAAAAAAACCCCCGTTCATGACAGGGGTTTGGTTATCGTTTTTGTCGCTTTATAGTTTGTTCAACAAGTACAGCGATTCACAACACCAATGACCCCTGAGGGCGTACAGGTACACATACAGGCGCAGGCCGGAGTGCTAATGGATGTTGTGAGAGTCAAATTATTCATGTCGTTGGGTCTAAATATACTCTTATAACAGGGGTTTTCGCAATTTTAGCGTGTGAGCATTAGGTAACAAATGACTGTATACGGGGTTCGATCTCTAAATATTGAGCAGTTGCGCAGCGTTATCTCCAAGGATTTTGTGTGACTGTTCATCAGTCATTTTTGCTGCCTTAAATTCTTTCAATGATCGTTTTTGGCTCACAACAGGGAAGTCGCTCGCGAACAATATTTTTTTCGATCCGATGGCTCTTGCGACGACTTCGAAGATCTCTGGACGGTATAGAAACGGAAATGCCGCAGAGTCGAAATAAACATTAGAGAGGGCTGATCTGACTTCGTTCATGAGACCGTAAAAAGGTAATCCGCCTCCAAAATGTCCGAAGATTAATTTATTATCAGGGTATGCCTTTACAAGAGCCATCAGGAGATCAGGCGTGACTGTTCCTTTTCCAGGATAGCCGTGCCCCACGGGTTCGGATGCGTGAATGAGAACGGGTATATCTAATTGTCTTGCTATATCTAGAACCGGGGCCAGTACTGATAGGTCGGCATCTAAAATACCCTGAGTATCGGGGTGGAGCTCACCAATTCCTTTAGCTCCAGCTTCATAGCAACGTTGGATTTCATTTACTGCTTCTTGACCCCATAGTGGATTTACGCTGCAGAATGGAATCAGGCGCTTTGGATGTAAGCGTGACATTTCAAGATTGTAGTTGTTTGATTCGCGAGCCACCCCTGGATCAGTCCAACCGAAGCCCGCGCAGACCGATACATCGACGCCTGATTTTTCCATGGAGGCTATTAGATTTTGCGCGTCGGCGAGCTTTGCTTTTGGATCAGCAAAGAGGCTGCGGAAGGTGCGATCCAGTCGAAAGATACTGTCACGGTCATGTGCGAACTGAGGTGGCATAGCGTGCGTGCACGTATCTACGGTCTTAGTTGTTTTGTTTGCTTGATCTTGTTTCACAACAGTCTAACCAGTCATTGGCATGTTGAATTGAACCAAAGATACACTGTGAGTGTGCCGATAACTTATGGGATGTAATTATCTTTATTTGTTGTACATGCGTGGCTGAGGGTATTGGAAAGTTATTGGCACAAAAACTTCCATGGAGGTTAATATTTATCGATGGTCTCTATGATAAGTGACCCAGAGCGAGTTTTAACTCAGCCCGATATTCCGCACGCCGAACCTGATATGGGTAAGGTCGCCGTTATCTATACAACACCTGAGACGGTAATTGATGATTATGCGCGACTTCTTGACCTGGCTGATTATCAAAAGGCGCTGACGGTCGATATCGATACGTTTTTGAAGGTCAACATTTCTTGGCAACACTATTATCCGGCCTGTTCGAGTGCCCCTTGGCAGATAGATGGAGTTGCCAAAAAACTTAAGAATGATGGCTTCAACAAGCTGATAGCCGCCCATAACGGAACTGTAGTAGTGAACCCGATTGAGGGCCGAGAGAACAATAAGCATAAGCTCGTTGAAGATCGGCTCGGTCTGGATCATGTGGTGCTTGATGCACCGCCTAATAATTGGGTTCCATACAGGCCGACCGCTAAGATGTTAGTGCTAGACGACGTTTATAAAGATGGCTTGTATATTCCTGAAGTATTTCCGGGGACGAATATAGTTCAATTACCTACAGTTAAAACTCATGTTTTTACGACAATGACAGGAGCACTGAAGAATGCTTTTGGGGGCTTGCTTCACAGGTACCGTCATTGGACGCACTCGGTTATTCACGAAACACTCGTCGACTTATTACAGATTCAGAAGGAGATTCACTCAGGTTTGTTTGCCGTGATGGATGGAACGTTTGCAGGAGATGGGCCTGGTCCACGCGCCATGAGAGTTCATAATAAAAATGTTATTCTCGCTTCAGCGGATCAAGTTGCGATAGATGCTGTTGCAGCCAAGATGATGGGACTTGATCCCATGTCTATACCTATGATCCGTATAGCTCATGAAATCGGCCTTGGTGTTGGAAATCCGAGTGAAATTCAAGTTGTGGGTGATGATATAGCGGATGTTAATTGGAATTTTGCTGCAAGTGAGAGCACTTTAGCGTCACGCGGGCAGAAGTTGATTTACCATGGCCCTCTCAAGCCTTTAGAAGGCATACTGTTACGTTCGAGTATAGCTCCATGGGCATATTGGGCTTCAAACGTCTATCACAATAAATTTTGGTTGCCTGTGATTGGGCGTAAGCGAGTGGCAGAGGCGATGAAGACCCCTTGGGGTAAGCTTTTCGAGAATTATTAACTTTAAAGTCGACCAGCGTATATTCATTGACCAGTCAGTACTACGCACCATTTTGGGGAGGGTGACCTGCTTGGAAATTATGAATCGATGTAATGGCTGGACCGGCATAAAGCGTATTAAACTAGCCTCATTAATTCAAGCTAGGCACCAGTAGCGGGTGGCGTAACGTCGCCTTCAGCTTCGTGTAGCGTTGAGTCATTGTGAGAAAATACCCCGAGGTCGCGTCCCTGATGAATATGTACCACTAAATCCTCTCGTTCAATACCGACAGCGTCGGTGAGGTCTTCATCAACCATCGCCATCAGTTCTTGAATTGCTTCTTGGGTCAGCGATTCGGCAACGACCATTGTTGCGTGTACGAGATTCGGCACAAAGTGTAGATCGAGTCTCCCGACTGGTTTACCGTCTTCGAGTATCGTATAACACTCTCCGTTAGGCGTACGAACTTCTCTTTCAAAATAGAATTGTGCCATCGTGCTTACTGCCTGACTTGACCTTGGCCCCGGATTTTCCACTTATAACTGGTGATTTCCTTAAGTCCCATTGGACCCCGGGCATGGAGTTTGTTAGTTGATATTGCTACTTCAGCTCCCAGTCCGAACTCGCCACCATCGTTAAAGCGCGTAGACGTATTGGCGAAAACGGCTGATGCGTCGGCCTCATTCAAAAATCGCTCTACTGCTTCGTTATTTTCTGACACTATGGCTTCCGAGTGCCCAGAACCGTAATTGCTGATATGGACAAGTGCTTCGTCAATAGAGTCGACGATTTTTACGGATGCGATTAATGCCAAGAATTCTGTGCCAAAATCATCAGATGAAGCCAGTTTGATTTCTGCTCTGCTGGCGAGTGCATCAAGGATGCTCATAGCGCGGCTATCAACCCGTAATTCTACCTTTTGAACACCGAATTCATACGCTAGTTTGGGCAGGAAATTGTGAGCAACTGTTTGGTGGACCAGCACCGTATCCAGAGCGTTGCAGACTGTGGGTCGCTGAACCTTGGCGTTGACCACAATTTTAAGCGCGTTATCTAGGTCAGCATCAGCATCTACGTACGTGTGGCAGACTCCAACCCCACCCGTTATGGCTGGCATTTTAGCGTTTTGACCGACGAAATTAACTAGCTCCGCGCTTCCACGAGGAATCATCAGATCAATTGCATCGTCCATATGTAGCATTTCTTTTACGAGCGTTCTATCAGTAGATTCGATGAATTGAAAAACATCCCTTGGGATTCCAGCGGATCCGATTGCATCTTTCACAATGGCTGCCAGTGTTGTGTTTGTGAGGATGCATTCCTTACCACCTCTCAGGATGACAGCGTTACCAGATTTGAGGCATAGCGTGGCAATATCGATTGTTACATTTGGTCGACTCTCGTAGATGACACCGATTACTCCGATTGGTACCCGCACACGTTCAAGATGAAGACCATTTGGGAGATTTCGTTGTTCTAAAATTTCACCGATTGGATCTTCTAGCTTCGAAATGCTTCGAGCAGCGTCCGCCATGTCTTTCACACGGCTGCCGTTTAGAGTCATCCTATCGCGTATAGGAAAATCCATTCCATTGCGCTTAGCGTTTTCAAGATCTTCCGCATTGGCGTTTATTATTGACTGATGATTCGCCTCAACTGCTTCAGCAATTGCGATGAGTGCAGCATTTTTCATTTCGGCAGTTGCTGAAGCTAAATAACCTGATGAGGAGCTAGCAGCTTTCGCCTGCTCATAGAGTGATGATTTCATCAGTGTGATTCTCTGGTACTGTTAGGGGTTTGAATATTTTCGACATGTGATGAGGTGAATAGTGACCTGTTATTCATGGCAGGGCCATATTATTCCGGTGAACCACTTCCGCACCATAATAATGGCTCAGAAGACCTGGCAGAGACTTCGAGTTTTTTCCTTTGATCAGTTCGACGTCGTCTGAAGCGTATGATGTGATGCCCCAACCGATTGTGGTTCCATCAATCTCAGCGACTTCAATGATATCTCCCCGCTTGAATGGACCTGTAACTGAGACTACTCCAATGGGTAACAAACTGTGCCCTTGATTTCTTAGGGCCCTAGCGGCACCCGAATCGACAGATATGCTCCCGCGATGTTCGGATCGTCCAGTCAATATCCAGCGTTTTCGACTTTCTCGGCGTGAAACAGTTGGTATAAAGCGAGTACCGACTGGGCTGCCATTGCAGATGAATTCAATGACATTTTCAATGTGCCCTGACGCTATAATCATCGGGATCCCAGAATCCATAGATATACGCGCTGCCTCGAGTTTACTTGCCATCCCACCACTGCCTTGTTGATCACTCGGGCCAAGTGCGGATTGTTGAATATCATCGGTTATTTCAATGACATTATCAATTCGCTTGGAATTTGGATTTATATTCGGATCGGTTGTGTGTAAACCATCGATTTCACCGAGGAGTATTAATAAATCGGCGTCTACGGTGTTAGCTAACATAGCGGAAAGCCTGTCGTTATCTCCGTAAACCTCACCTGCTAGTTCTTCTACCGCAACTACATCATTTTCATTGAGTATCGGTATTGCGCCTATCGCTAATAAAGCATCCAGTGTATTTCGTACATTTAGATAACGTGACCGACTTTGTAAATCACTTCTAGAAATGAGCGCTTGGGCTACCTCGAAGCCGAGTTCAGCGAAAAGTTGTTTAAATGTCATCATCAACTGAGGCTGACCAAGTGCTGCAAGAGCTTGGCGATAAGCAATTGTGCCGTGCTGTAGCTTATCTTTGCCGGGAGTTCGAGAAAGTGGATCCTGACCAGCAGCCACCGCACCGGAACTGACAATTAGGACGTCGATGCCAGATGTTTTTACCGATGCTATTTGTTTGATAATATCCCCAATAGTTTTGAGATCGAGCGAATTTTTTCCTCCTGTTAAAAGGTTGGTTCCAAGCTTTACCACTATTCGCTCTGGCCGCTTCGTAGGTTTGGTTTGTTGCTGTTCGGAATCGGCGGTGTTGTCTGATGGCATAAGTCCATTGTCTCGCAAATTGTTTTACAACGACCGAAATAGATAACAACTATTTTGTAACGTTGACCCACCTCAGTGCTAGCATGGAACAACACCAAGGTCACCGATTTTGCTCGATGGCCCTTTTGGTGTCGGCTGTCAGTTGGTTGCTGCGTGCGGCCATTTGAACGCAAAACCCTTGGAACGGGTATTTGGAAGTTCTCAATGAGTCTGTCGGGGTTGCTGCCACTGCTTGGCCAGACTGAGCAGTTCGCAGCTTTGGTAAATAGCCTACGTGCTCCTAGAGCACAGGCGGCGTTAATAGCACCAGATCCCGCCATCGAATGTACGGTGGCGGCACTTTGGTGCGAGACAGACGCGCCTGTTTTCGTTCTCACCCCGAATCCTGAATCGGCCAGGAGGCTACATGACCGGTTATTCACCTGGTTAGGTGACGACTCTCCGGTCTTTCATTTCGCAGAGTCTGAAGATATTCCGTTTGAACGATATGTACCGGATCATGGAGCAAGTCATCAGCGCTTACGTGCACTGGCCGCACTTCGTGGTGAAGTGAAAGGAATAACCCGACCACTGATTGTGGCGTCGGTGACCGCAGCATCTCAGGCGACACTTGAGAGGTCGGTATTTGATTCTTCTACCCAGGCACTAAGTATTCGAAACCGTATTGATCTAGAGATTCAAATTCAGAAGCTTATTCAGATGGGTTACTCCCATGAACCAACTGTAGAGATACCAGGGACTTTTTCACGTCGAGGTGGAATTCTCGACATATTTCCGATCTCTAAAGATCGCCCTGTTCGTGTCGAACTTTTCCATAATGAAATTGAGAGTATTCGGCATTTTGACCCTCTGACTCAGCGATCCGCAGGTAAAGTCCGCACCGTTACAATACTGCCGGCGTACGAGACGCTTCCTCAACTGGCGGACGAAGATCGAGTACAAGAACTTCTGGGGAGGATGGATCTGATCGGTACTTCTGAAGAGGCGCAGCGGCGAATCCCCTCCGAACTTAGCCATGCTCTTGCAGGGGAAGTTCTTAACGAAATAGCGTTCTATGCAGGTTTCTTCAATTTGGGTAGCGTATTTGATTATTTGCCAGCTGAAAGTTTGATGGTTGCACTACGACCGGGCGCAATTGAAGAGACTGCTCGATCTCAAGATAGTCGCATGGTCAGGCTGCGTGAGGTTAAGGAGAAACGTGGTGATGTTCCGGTTGGATTTGCGCAACCATATATCGAATGGGATTTTATTTCGGCCGCGATGGAAGCTCGTCCGAAGAGCGTCAAGCTATCGCCATGGGGTATCGGCGGTGAACTTTCAAGTGATTCGATTCGATTGCCACTCAACCACGCATCTTTGACTAGAGGAGGTGTAGATCACGCGATCGGGGTTATGAAAAACGGCATTTCTGAGAAAAAACGAACCGTCGTAGTAACCAACCACGCTAACCGTTTTCATGAACTTGCAATTGAAAAGGGGGTTCCTGCTAGTTTGATAAACGACGTTGTAAAAGCTCCTGGTCCTGGTGAAATTCATGTGGTGCCGGGGCATCTGCTGACCGGGTTTTCTATCAACGCAGTTGACGGTTCTGACATAACAATTTTGAGTGACGCCGAAGTATTCGGGATACAAAAAGAGAGACGGCGTATTCGAAAAAGAGTGATTCGAAAAGGCCCCGCGCTTGAGCAGCTAAAGCAAGGTTCGTATGTTGTTCATGTAGAGCATGGGATAGCACGATTTGTAGGTACTGAGGTTATGGGTTCCGAGGGTCAGGAGTATTTGTTACTTGAGTATGCTGAAGATGACAAGCTTTACGTTCCTACTGAGCATCTCGACAGGATTCAGATTTACCATGGCACGGCCGATACGGCTCCGAAGCTCACCCGGCTAGGAACTCAAGAGTGGAGTAAAGCCCGGTCTCGCGCTAAGAAGGCGACCGAGCAACTCGCAGGTGAATTGATAGCTCTTTATGCATCACGTCAAGTAACTGACGGATTTGCGGCAACTGTTGACACTCCTTGGCAGGATTCCCTTGAGGCCAGTTTCCCTTATCAAGAAACACCTGATCAACTAGCGACGATCGAGGCCGTGAAAACTGATATGGAATCTACCCGACCAATGGATCGGCTGGTTTGTGGGGATGTTGGATATGGCAAGACTGAAATAGCGTTGCGCGCTGCCTTCAAGACTGTTCAGTCTGGTAGACAGGTAGGGATTCTTGTTCCAACGACTGTTCTTGCTCAACAGCATTTGGAAACCTTTTCCGAAAGACTCGAGCCGTTTCCTGCGTCCGTTGAGATGTTGTCCAGATTCAGGACAGATCGCCAACAGAAAGAAATTATTAAAAAAATTGCAAACGGTAGTGTAGATATTGTCATCGGAACGCATAGGTTGCTCCAGAAAGACATTCACTTTAAGGATCTTGGTCTTGTAATCATCGACGAAGAGCACAAGTTCGGCGTTTCGCACAAAGAACGTCTCAAGCGACTTCGGACTCAGGTAGATGTCATGACCCTTAGTGCCACGCCTATTCCTCGGACTTTACATATGTCACTTGCTGGTGTGCGAGACACGAGCACCATTGAGACACCTCCAGAGGAACGTCTGCCGATCAAAACCTATGTTTCGGAAGAAAGTGATGACCTTACTCGTGAGGCGATTCTCAGAGAACTCGATCGTGATGGGCAGGTTTTCTATCTGCATAATCGAGTGAAGGATATCGGATTGATCGGCAATAAAATTCAGGAACTTGTACCCGAAGCGATCGTTGGAATTGCCCATGGACAAATGCCTGAAGACGAGCTCGAACAAGTTATGGCTGCATTTGAGCGTAGAGAATTCAACATTTTGTTATGTACGACGATTATTGAGTCCGGAATTGACCTTCCGAATGTCAACACCTTGATAGTCGATCGCGCTGACATGTTTGGGTTGTCGCAGCTTTACCAACTTCGTGGTCGTATCGGGCGCGGAACTAATCGTGCATATGCTTACCTTATGGTTCCACGTGCTAAACAACTTACAGAGCAGGCAGAACAGCGTCTCAACACGATTCTCGCAGCAACTGAACTTGGAGCAGGGTTCCAGATTGCCTTGCGAGATTTGGAGATTCGAGGCATTGGGAATTTGTTGGGATCTGAGCAATCGGGCCAGATATCAGCGATCGGATTTGACCTGTATACCAAGCTATTGGCTGAGGCGGTACGCCAACTTAAAGAGTTAGAAGGCGGACAGGATGCTGTTACGCCCTCCTTACCTGAATTTTCCTCTGTTCGGGTTGACATAGGAATCGACGCTCGAATTCCGGATAGTTATATCGAGGACCTTGCGCAGCGTTTATCTATATATCAGCGTCTTGCTCGAATTAATAGCGATTCGGAGCTTGATGATTTAGACGAGGAAATTCGAGATAGATTTGGTCCGATGCCTACTCATGTCAAATTGTTGATGAAAACCGCACGGATGCGAATTTTGGCTGGGCATGCTGAAATCGATCTGGTTGCAGCTAACGAGACACGTTCAACTTTGTCGCTGCAACAACCTACCGATGGGGCACGTGTCCCACTCCAGAGGCAACTTGGCTCGGGTGTCGATGTAGGTCATATGCAGATTCGAGTTCAAATCGACAGAGATGACCCTGAATGGATCGATGAGCTGATGGCTGTTATCGAACAGATAAAGATGTTCAAGGAACAGATGATCCAAATGATGGATATAGTCCAGAGTTCGGCCGCAGATCCTTCGGCAATTAGCTCTATACCAACTGGATAGGTATTGGTGGCACTTTTTTCCGATAAGGGTGGTCGATGGTTCCATGGCGTTGTTATGTGGCTGAAGTTGTCATGTAACCTGCGCCCTAAATGGATTTCGTTATAAATATTCTGATGGAGCCAGCATGGGCAATAAGCAACCGTTAAATCCTCAAGTAACTATTATCGGCTGTGGGACTCCGACGCCACTTCCAGACCGTTTTGGGTCTTCATATGTGGTTCAGATTGGTGATGAAAAGCTTTTGTTTGATTGCGGTCCGGCGACTACCTGGAAACTTTCCCGTGCTGGTATTTCAACCACGGAAATTGACAATGTCTTTTTCACCCACCATCACTTTGACCACGATGCTGATTTTCCAACTTTCATTCTTACGCGATGGGACCAGATGGTTCCGAGGGATCGGCTGCTTAATGTGTACGGTCCGCGCCTGACAGAAGAATTCACCAACGGCATCATAGATGAAGACACAGGTCTTTTCGCTCATGATTGGCAGGCTCGTGTGAATCACCCGGCGTCACAGGTCACATTCGTTGATCGGGGAGGTGTTCTGCCTAGAAGTAAGCCTGAGGTAGATCCGCACAATATGGGACCTGGGTTGATCAAATCTGGTGCTAGCTGGGAAGTTACCGCGGCTCCTGCAGATCACGTTCAGCCTTACCTAGATTCACTTGCATATAGAATCGACACGCCAGATGGTTCAGTAGTTCTTACCGGTGATACAGCCCCATGTGACACGGTAACAGAACTAGCTCGTGGAGCGGACGTGTTGATGATGATGTGCTGGGAATCGCATGACCGGATGGATGGGAATGAGCACTCCAGCGCCTCATCTTCAATTCTGGGCGCCGCCGAAACCGCTGCAGAAGCTCAAGTTAAACAACTCGTGATGGTGCATATCGGGGCACGCCTGACCACTGCAGAGATGAAAGGTCCGCGCGAGATAGAAGCTCAACAGGCCTGGGACGGCAAACTTATCTGGGGTGATGAAATGATGAAGGTTCCATGGCCCAACTGACATCGCCTGATAAGAAATACCCAAACATGAAACCCCTGGAAGTGGTCGTTGAGAGCAACCTTGAGCTAACCACACGTGACGGGGTGATTTTACGGGCTGATGTTTATCATCCTACGGACAATCAGGTGTACCCATCGCTTGTGTGCCGCACGCCGTATAACAAGCTGTTACCGCGTTATATCGAAACAGCTACTGATCTGGCTAAACGAGGTTATTGTGTAGTGGTGCAGGATTTCCGGGGCAGATATGCGTCGGATGGCGATTACTACTGGATGTGGCGTGAGCGCTCTGAGACTCACGATACCGAAGATGGTTACGACACCATTGAGTGGTCAGCCAGATTGGAATGGAGCGACGGGCGGGTAGGTACATGGGGGCACTCAAATGCTTCTTGGGCGATCTGGATGATGCTGGACTCCCAGCCTCCTAGTCTTTCCTCAACTCTTGCCAGTGGTATATCACAAAATATCTTGGATATTAACTTTGGGATTTTTGAGACAGGTCGTCGGCTTGAATGGACTCATATGATGGCAGCTGACATGCGTAGGAGAGCAGAACTCATTGATGGAGCAATAACACCTGCTCAAGCTTCAAAACGTTGGAATGAGGTAGAGCGCGGTAAGTACATATGGTGGCTGCCGCTTGGAGATATTCCAAGTGAAACGTTCTCTGAACTTAATGGTCAATTGCAGGTGTATCACCGTAATCAAAACAAAGAGTATCAACATTTTGGAGACATTCATCCGAAGGTACGAACTCCTATTTATCAAATTACCGGGTGGTGGGATCGGCTCATTGGCACGGTAGATAATTTTTCTGGAATTACAAAAGATGGCCCTGATGAATTGCAGAATAAACATCGCCTGATTATTGGCCCTTGGGGTCATGATGCTACCCAATATCAAGGGAAGATAGGACCTGTGGACTATGGACCAGATGCAGCGACGACATATGCTGATTTGATCGCCCGCTGGTATGACTTTGATTTGAAATGCATCGATAACGGGTTCGCAGATGAGGCGCCGGTGCAGATGTGGGTACTTGGTCAAGATAAGTGGCGCGGTGAAAACGAATGGCCTCTTGCTCGGGCAGAGTACACAAAGTTTTACCTCCACTCTCGAGGCTCCGCGAACACGATTTGGGGAGACGGGTCGCTTTCTTACGAAGCGCCTCAGGATAGGGAGAGTGGATTTGATGAATACGAATACGATCCACGCGATCCTGTAATGAGTCTTATGCGGGGAGATTCTCAAGCAGCACCTGTAGACCAGTCGCCGCATGATCATCGCCGAGACATTTTGGTATACGACTTTCCCGTTTTAGATTCTAATCTTGAACTTGTAGGTCCTGTTTCGTTGAAGTTATGGGCTGAGACCGACGGGTTTGACACGGATTGGACGGCAAAGCTTGCCGTGGTGTATGAAGGTGGACTGGCGGTTAATTTAACGTATGGAATCTTGAGGGCCCGTTATAGAGATGGGTATGCAAGTTCGAGGCTTTTGAATCTCAACGAGGTTTACGAGTACACGATAAAACTAAACCCAATAGGCTGCATGTTAAAGCCAGGGCAGAGACTGCGGCTTTATGTCTCAAGTTCGGATTTTCCAAACTTCGATCGTAACCATAACAATGGCGAGGATTATTGGTCTGATTCAGAACTGCGTGTAGCGCACCAGCAGGTTTTCCATTCAGCCGATCGAGCTTCACATATTTTGTTGCCAGTTATACCGAGTTAGAGACGTCTTGATAAAACTAAATTCTTGATGACTTCAGCAAAGCGAGCGTATCACTTCACTTTGAAATATCTGAAAATTTTATTGGACGGAAATTTATTTCAAGATGTTGAACAATTTCCATGCCACTATGGTCATGCTATGAAATGTTTGACATTTGGGTGTAGCGCAAGGTGCTTATGAACGTTCGACAGTTGAATTACTTCCAACAGGTAAAAGCCTCCGGTCGAACCATTGCTTTTCTCGGTCTTCTACTTGGTTTGACCGCTGGTGTTTTCACCGGTGTTGGACTCAAACACCTGATGGGTAATCCTCTTATTTTAGGCTGGGAATCACTTCTGTTCTATGGAGCATTTGGGGCAAGTTCACTAATCACACTGTTTGTCATGCTCAATTACTTAATTATGAACCTGAGAGTTTCTAGTGATGGGATTGCTATACAGCTTGGAATGAAATCCGCCACCCTTGACGTGAATGTGATTGTGGATGTGCGTGTTGCTGAAACCAGATCAAGAATGTCACGGACTGCCAACGAGGCAACCAAATCTGGCAGGCAAGTTAGTCAGATGTGGAGTGTGATGGGTATTGGTTCGGGTGTTGAGATTGATTTCTTGAGTGTAGATAATCAAGAAGTGCATACATGGTTTATCTCATCAAATGAACCTAATACTCTCTGTGAAAAATTACAGTTGATAATTTCGAATTTCCACGTTGATACAGAGGCAGCAGATAAATCTATTTCTGGCCACGCATAGGATTTGCTGAGTGATCAGTCGGGTAGGAAATCGATTGTTGCTCTGTTCAGCGCATCGAATTCGCTTTCAGTTAGATCCCAATGCATAGCTGCGGCATTATCCGCTGCCTGAAGCGCTGATTTCACGCCTGGGATTGGCAAAGTATCTCTCTTGATAAGCCAATTAAGCGCGACTTGTGAAGGCGTTGATTCATGATCGCTACCGATATCTTTCATCAAGGAAATTAATGGAGGTAATAATTTTAATCGCCTGCCTGCCCAACGCCACCGGCGTGGCAGAGGTGGAGGTCTCCCTGGTCCATACTTGCCGGTTAATAGTCCTTCCGCAAGAGGACCATAAGATATTACTGACACGCCCAGCTCTCTGCATGCCTCGAGAACCCCGTTGGATTCGGGGGATCGATTGAGGAGACTGTACCCGATCTGGTTTGAGGCCAGTTGGATTCCCCTATCTAGGAGAATTTCGTGAGTTCGTTTTGTCTGTTCGGATGTGAAATTCGATACACCAACAGCTTTGATGAGGCCATCTTCGGCAGCATCGGCCAAGGCATCGATCCAGTACTTAAAATTACGAGGGCGTAACGGAAAATGAATTTGATAAAGATCAACTGATTGGGTGCCAAGTCTTTTCAAGCTACCTTTAAGTGCACTTTGAAAAGAATGATGTTGCCAGCGCCAGGGATAAGGGAAGAATTTGGTAGCGACAATCTTTTGGTCTGATGAAAGATTTTTATCTCCTTGAGAACCGTGTATTAACTTTCCGAGTATCTGCTCTGATCGTCCTCTACCGTATATTTCAGCAGTGTCGAACCAGTTGATCCCACCAGAGGCACAAGCCGAGAATGCTTTAGCGAGATCGACGTCTGTATATGATCGTCCGTATCCCCAGTAAAAACTTCCACCCCACTGCCAGGTTCCGGCTCCGATAGGGCTTACTTCTATGTCGCTTTGACCGAGCTTTACACGTTTTAATGCTTTTTTTATTGGTGTTTGGCAGTTAGGAGACATGAGTACGAGCTTATCTGGGTTGATATTACATCGGATGATTAACTGTGCAAGAAAAGATTGCTACTACACCGGTAATATCCTATTCTTCGGCATTATCGGATTTGTTGCTAGCACAGTGTGATGTTCTTTCCGGAGATTTAAGTTGCAAAAAGATTCAAAACGGCCAAATATCGTATTTTTATTTCCAGACCAGTTTCGAGCTGATTTCGCTGGATTTAACGGTGCTGATTGGCTTAACACTCCGAATATCGATTCCATTGCTGAAAACGGAGTGCGTTATGCCAATTCATTTTCTGCTTCGCCAATATGTGTTCCAGCTCGTACAGCTTTGTTAACTGGCATGAACGCGATTCGTAACGGTGTTACGACGAATCTTCACAACCTTCGTGCCGACTGGAGAGATGCTGGATTGCGAACATGGCCGGAGATTTTATCTGAGAACGGTTACTACACAGTTGGCATCGGGAAGATGCATTTCTATCCATGGGATGAGAGACGGGGTTTTCAGTATCGGGTAATTTGCGAAGACAAGCGCTGGCTGGAGGTGCGGGACGATTATTACCATTACCTAAAAAGGCATGGTTTGCGAAAGTTGCATGGCAACGAAATGCCTGGATATCATGAAAACAAAGGGGCTGTTATTCACGACATTCCGTGGGAGCACTCATGGGATCGATTCGTCGGGTCTGAATCAGTTAAATTCATTGAACAATATGGGTCTGATCAGCCATTCGCAATGATGGTTGGCTTTCCAGGACCTCACTGCCCATATGATCCGGATGAGCGCTTCCTTGAGGGTATAGATGAATCTAAGATTCAAAAAGCTGCACCTGAAGTGCGTGTCCATTCTCCTAAAATGCGCCAAGGGAATGTTGATGGTAACAAGCGTCCATGGAATGGGATTGACTACACTGAATTTCCTGATTCGGCCAAGCATACTGTGAGGAAGCATTACTCAGCATTAGTTCAACAGATTGATTTCGAGGTAGGTGCAATAATCGATGCGCTTCGTAAAAAAGACTTGTTAGAAAATACTTATGTTGTACTTGCTTCTGATCATGGTGACTACCTTGGTGATCATAACTTGATTGGCAAAGCGTCCTTTTATGATTCGGCGATCCGGGTTCCGCTGGTTGCAATGGGACCAGGAATTGAAAGAGGGCAAACTCAAGAGGGGATGGTCGAGCTGCGAGACGTCACTGCGACTATGTTAAGTTGGGCTGGTGTGGCTCAGCCGGCATGGTACGACGCTCAACCTCTGCCCGGTAAGGGCATGCCTGGTGACTCAGGACGTTCTAATATTTTTGGCTTGCTTGGTGATGGATGGATGAACTATGACGGTCGATATAAGTTGCACAAATACCGTACGGGAGAAAATTTATTATTTGACATGCTGAATGATCCGCAAGAGCAGGTGAACCTGTATGAAAATATTGAGTTTGCTGAGGTAGTTCGTCGACTTGATACTCAATTAACTAATGAATTAATGTCATCTATTGACTCGTCCATGGATGACAGGCTTGCTCAAAATGGTGATATGTCTCAAGATCCTTCCTTCGGTTATGAAAGCTGGCATCGGCCTTGGCCAAATTCGCCTCGTACCTCCAAAGCGACGTACGAAAAATCAAAACTCGGGTGACCTGTTTCGGATCTCGTGTGATTTAACTAAAAACTTGGCTATTTATTTAAGTGACCACTATGGAGTAAATGATGACAAGACCGGCTGTGGGCCAGAATGGTGAAGATGCAGCCAAGAAGCCGAACATAATAATCATTATGGTCGATGATCTTGGATATTCCGACCTCGGTTGTTATGGCGGTGAGATCAATACCCCTAACATCGATTCGCTTGGTTATTCTGGTCTGCGATTTACCCAGATGTACAACGGTGCCCGTTGCTGCCCTTCGAGGGCTGCTTTGCTAACTGGTTTACATCCACACCAGGCTGGCATCGGACAGATGACTGCGGACCTGGGGACGCCCGCGTACCAAGGGTATTTGCGAGAGGGATGCGTCACTATTGCTGAGGTTCTTAAAGACGCAGGATACCGTACGCTTCTATCTGGTAAGTGGCATATTTCAGGGAGTTGGGACAATCGAGAACGTTCCAATTGGGTGCTAGGCGATAAGAAGCATCCGCTGCCCAAGCAGCGTGGGTTTGATCGATCATTTGGATTATTGAACGCAGCTGATTCTTACTGGAATCCAAAGTCACTGATTTTAGAAGACGTTTTAATTGATGTTGAGAGTACCGATTTTCATATGACTGATGCAATTACGGATCATGCAGTCAACCAAATCACAGAGTCGCTTGAACTTGGTAGCCCGTTCTTCCAATACGTTGCATTTACTGCTCCCCACTGGCCGCTGCACGCATGGGAAGACGACATCGTTAAGTACGAAAGTAAATACATGGTAGGTTACGATGCAATTCGTACCGCCCGCCATGAAGAACAAAAGGGCCTCGGTGTCGTGGATGACAAATGGGAGATTTCACCTCGAGATTCCGATTCACCTGATTGGGATGATGTTCAGGACAAAGAATACGAAGACATTCGTATGGCGACATACTCAGCTATGGTTGAACAGGTGGATAGAGGTGTTGGACGAATTATCGATACGTTAAAGAAAAATGGTGAATTCGACAACACGGTCATCATGTTTCTCTCGGACAATGGAGGATGTGCCGAATTATTTCAAGAAGATACAGATTGGCCAGATGCCTCTCAGTGGGAGAGTTCCACGACCCTCGAAGGAGAGCCCGTGCGAGTTGGGGACATTCCAGGTCTGCGTCCGGGTCCGGACACCACATTTCAAGCCGTTGAATTGCCGTGGGCGAACGTTTCTGACACACCTTTTCGACTGTTTAAACGGTGGATTCATGAGGGCGGTATATCTACTCCGTTCATCGTTCATTGGCCTGACCAGGTGGATAAGTCGGAAATTCTGCACAACCCTATGCATATCGTCGACATTTCAGCCACATGCTACGAAATAGCTGGAGCGGAATACCCCTCACAACATCACGACGCTGAGATAACACCCTTAGAGGGTGAAAGTTTCCTTCCCGCATTCCGAGGCGGAAACTGGAATCGTGAACAGCCGATTACGGTCGAGCACGAGGGTAATCGTGGTATTCGACTTGGTGACTGGAAGCTGGTGGCCGAGTGGGACAAACCGTGGGAGTTGTACAACATTTCTGATGATAGAACTGAGCAGAACAATTTGATTGATGGCGAACGCGATCGTGCGAAGGCATTAGAGAAGGCGTACGTTGCATGGGCTGAACGAGCTGAAGTATTGCCTTGGCCTGTCGATCCCCGTGTGTTAGCGAAACGTCTCAAAGGTGATCACGCTCATATATCTCAGCATCGCGCGCCTTTAAGTGGTGAGATGAAGTAGATGGAATTGACAACATATACTTTAGAGAAGTTTTAACGTGAGATTGTAGGAGTTTTAGATGGTCTGGATCAGATTGGCGATATCAAAGCTGGTGATTAATGTCGTCCTTGTAGTGATGGTATTAATGATGGCAGGGTGTGGCAGTGACGCATCGCTGGACGAAGGCTTTGTGCAAATTAGGACAGCTCCTGATAACTACACGGTTGATGATTTGAAAGCCTTTGGCTTTAAGACCTCCAAGCACTATGACGTTGAGGGTTTACCTGATGGACTCGACGCATGGAAAGGCTTCTGGGGTCTTGATCCTTATGACCGCCACGATTATGAGATCCGTTTCTACGCGTCCCATGACCTTGCTGTTTCGAGTGGTAAGCCTATTGCTATTGAATCCACCGGGGAAGAGTTCGAAGCCAGCCGCGAAACGCAGACTTGGACGGAGGGGTTGAAGGACAGATGGCAGGCTCAAGGGGTCACTGACATATCGGGTGGCGCCAGCAGGCAGTCTAAACCACGCCCGACTTACCCGAACTGGGCGATACTCGGGAATATGGTGATTCTATGCGATGGTCTTGATTCAGAGCAGGCTTTGATTAGATGTGGCGAACTTATCGATAATTTCTTGCCGTCCGAAGAAAGTTAGTTGTAATACGGATCAGGATTAATTATTACTTTACCTGCGTACTTTCCCTGCTCTCGAGGTCATACTCCATACGGATCCTTCTCTACGGGCAGCGACTACTGCGGCAATCGTTGAGATGGCAACTAAAGTTGCCGATGTGATGCAGTATGGACATATTGCATTGATTACAAATATTTCGATGATGGTCAGGTAGATCGAACCTACGAGTCCGATTGCAGAAGAGGTGCTTGCAACAATCCTTCCGGATAAGTTGCCGGTTGGAGATTGAAACGCATGCAATGCACCTAGCATTATCAGGGAATATGTAACCATCCCATATGCGGAAGCCGGAAACCCAAGAATCTTTGACCACTTACTGTTAAGAACCGTATTGCAGCCATCAATACTGCAGGCTACTTCCGCGTGGAGAATTGCATTCGTTGTCAGATAGGTTGTAATGGCCAGGCCCGCAAGTCCGAGTCCAGCGATGAACAGCCACAGGCGGGATGCCCGTCTGGAACTTGTATGTGACACTAATTCCCTACTTCGGCCAGGGCTTTCTCGATCTTCACCCGGTAGTTGCCGTATTCTTGCAGGCCTCCTATGTTCTGACCGTTTAAAAAGAAAGTAGGGGTTGAATTCACACCTGCGTCGACGGCTGCATCTCGATCAGCCTGGACTTTGGCGAGGTACTTGTTTGTACTCATACATTCATCGAATTGATTTAGGGAAAGACCCGTCATTTGTGCAAATATTCTGAGATTTTCATCTGAGAATGTGCCTTTGTTCTGACCGCTCCAATTTACAAATACGGTCTCTTCGTATTCATGAAACCGGCCTTGTTCTCCTGCGCACTCAGCTGCTTCAGCGGCGCGCCATGATTCAGGACCGATGAAGGGAAAGTGCCTGAATAGGATATTTACACGTCCGTTGTTGACGTATTCGCGAATAATCTGTTGCCCTGGCCCGAGGGTAAAATTAGCACAAGCCGGTCACTGGAAATCCCCGAATTCAACAAGCGTGACGGGAGCATCGGGATTTCCGATCAATGATCCACCTGAAGCCAGAGTTGAGCTATCGATCGCCTCATCAGAATCGCTCGGTGAAAGCGCCACGAATGTAATTGTGGCGATGGCGACGACGACGATTGCCACTCCTACCATAAGCATCCAGTTTTTCTGTACGGGATTCGCAGAATTCTTGGACTTGCTTTGTCTACGCTCTTGCCTTGAAGTCAATTTTAATATCTGTGGCCAACTTGAACAAATGAATCATCTATGTAATAAAGGTATCAGGTTAGATTTTTCGACCGGTGAATATCACGTGACGAATTCCGCCCTTTCCTTTGTGTGCCTGAATATAGTGTTTTTCGGCGAGAAATCCGTTTCGTTTCATGTGAGAGATGAATCTTGGTTCATCGTTGGCCGACCAGATAGCCACCTTACCTTTGTTTTTTAAAGCGTTTCTGATCGACTGCAGACCTTGGTTGGTGTACATCCATGCGTTCCGTTCGTTTACCAACGTAGATGGGCCGTTATCGACATCCAGCATGATCGAGTCGTAATTATTTTGTGATTGACGAATGACCTTCGAAATATCGTCCTGGACAATTTCAGTTCGCGTATCTTTGAGTGGGTGATTGTTGAATGGGCCAAGCGGACCTTTGTTCCACTCGATAACTTCTGGGACAAGCTCGACCTGCACGACCACTCCGTCTTTCGGGATTAAATCGAGAGCTGAACGAAGCGTGTAGCCGAGTCCCAGACCGCCGATCATGACTTTTGCGTTCGATTTTAGGTTGGTGCAAACGAGGCGAGCTAATTCCATTTCGGAGAAGTGCATACGGGTCGACATGAGCGGTAGGTCGTCTGCTTTGATGATGTACTCTCCATCGTGTTCAACAAGTTCGAGTCGTGTGCCATCCGGCGACACCGCTTCTCCGACAGTATTCCAAGGTTTCATGCCTTCTAGTTTAAAAGTTAAACTCAGTTCAGGCTATGGTGTGTAGTCAGGTTCTTCGAATGGATACAGAGGTATTCGTCGATTGTTGAACTCAAACGTGTCGAGGTCGGCAGAAGTTACACCGGGACTGTTAACTATGATGATTTCTGCTGCGATCGGTTGGTATGCCGGCCTTGGTGAACTCACCCCTTTAGCGACGATAATTCTGTAATCCTCTGGGTTGATTCCCATGGAGTACATTTGCTCTCGAGCGGTGTTTCCACTTCGCTTTGAAGTCAAAAGTATCGTCATGCCATCGGTAGTGTTGAAAAGTATACGTTTGCCATCGTTGTAGTACCGTGCTCCACCGTGTGTAGGCCTCGTTTCTTCGTAAGGTCCATCGTCGATAACGGATACAGTTCCAACAACGTGGACTGGCTGGCCGTGCATATCATCGGTCTTTCCGCCAACATCAAGTGCCAGTTCAGCACCTACTCCAGCTGCAACACATGCCTCTACAGACTCGGGGTCATAAAGGCTTTGCAAGTACCCGTTGAGTCCCATCTCTTTGGCGATTTTCAATATATGGGTTGAGTCCGCCGATGACCCTCCACCGATGTTGTCTCCTACGTCCATGAGTACTATCGGACCGAGATGTGAGTGGTCCGACGGCTCAGCTTCAGCCAGAGCTGAGCCATCATCCGGGAGGTAATTTTCAACCCCTTCAGGCTTTGGCCCGACATATCTTTCTTCTGCTTGCCTGAGGGCATCCGGGATGTTGGGGACAGGCTTGTTGAGATCAACTCGCCTGGTCCACGCACTGGCGGCCAGGTCTTTCGATACTTTTTCTGCCAGATCGGGATCACCATCGGTGATGGTGATCCATGACATACCCATCTCTTCTACGTCGGAGTAGGGGTATCCCTCGGAAATTGAGGTATCCAGTACGTTAGGGATTTCGTTGGCCTCGACGCATTCGTCTACGAGGCTTTTCATGGGTTCCTGGCCGGTGAACTGCTTGACGATATTGACCAGCATGGGTGGCATTTCGATGAACTGCACAGGGTTGATTTCGCCGAGTACTGTTCGGTAGATCAGCTCGGCGGTTTTTCGTCCTCGCAGTTTCGTATCGAGGTGTGGGCATGTTCGCCAGACTACACAGACATCCGTGTTGGCAACGGTGTCTTTCGAGATATTAGCGTGCATATCCAGCGTCACGCCCACAGGTACATCCGGACCCACAATTTCTCTGACTGCTCGAGTGAATTCACCGTCCATATCGGGGAATTCTTCGGACACTGCGGCACCGTGGTTGCTGAGCAGGACTCCGTCCCATGGTCCTTGGTCACGCAACATGCCGAGCATTTCGCTTGAAAGACGGTCATATGCGTCTTTGGTGATTGTGCCGATTGGACCTGTTCGTGCATGCATTAACAACACAGGTTCGAATGTTAGTTCTTCCGCAGCCTGTAAGTATCCGGCGATTGTGTATTCTGATGTTGCATATTGATCAGCGATTTCATCACCGCGCAAGATTTTACTGTTCTGACCACTACTGTTCTCGAACTCTTCGTACGTCGCCGGTGTGATCGAAAAAGTGTTGGTCTCGTGTGAAATGCCTAGAATAGCTATTCTCAAATTAGTCTCCTGATTCTTGGCTATGGTGTGTAGTCAGGTTCTTCGAATGGATACAGAGGTATTCGTCGATTGTTGAACTCAAACGTGTCGAGGTCGGCAGAAGTTACACCGGGACTGTTAACTATGATGATTTCTGCTGCGATCGGTTGGTATGCCGGCCTTGGTGAACTCACCCCTTTAGCGACGATAATTCTGTAATCCTCTGGGTTGATTCCCATGGAGTACATTTGCTCTCGAGCGGTGTTTCCACTTCGCTTTGAAGTCAAAAGTATCGTCATGCCATCGGTAGTGTTGAAAAGTATACGTTTGCCATCGTTGTAGTACCGTGCTCCACCGTGTGTAGGCCTCGTTTCTTCGTAAGGTCCATCGTCGATAACGGATACAGTTCCAACAACGTGGACTGGCTGGCCGTGCATATCATCGGTCTTTCCGCCAACATCAAGTGCCAGTTCAGCACCTACTCCAGCTGCAACACATGCCTCTACAGACTCGGGGTCATAAAGGCTTTGCAAGTACCCGTTGAGTCCCATCTCTTTGGCGATTTTCAATATATGGGTTGAGTCCGCCGATGACCCTCCACCGATGTTGTCTCCTACGTCCATGAGTACTATCGGACCGAGATGTGAGTGGTCCGACGGCTCAGCTTCAGCCAGAGCTGAGCCATCATCCGGGAGGTAATTTTCAACCCCTTCAGGCTTTGGCCCGACATATCTTTCTTCTGCTTGCCTGAGGGCATCCGGGATGTTGGGGACAGGCTTGTTGAGATCAACTCGCCTGGTCCACGCACTGGCGGCCAGGTCTTTCGATACTTTTTCTGCCAGATCGGGATCACCATCGGTGATGGTGATCCATGACATACCCATCTCTTCTACGTCGGAGTAGGGGTATCCCTCGGAAATTGAGGTATCCAGTACGTTAGGGATTTCGTTGGCCTCGACGCATTCGTCTACGAGGCTTTTCATGGGTTCCTGGCCGGTGAACTGCTTGACGATATTGACCAGCATGGGTGGCATTTCGATGAACTGCACAGGGTTGATTTCGCCGAGTACTGTTCGGTAGATCAGCTCGGCGGTTTTTCGTCCTCGCAGTTTCGTATCGAGGTGTGGGCATGTTCGCCAGACTACACAGACATCCGTGTTGGCAACGGTGTCTTTCGAGATATTAGCGTGCATATCCAGCGTCACGCCCACAGGTACATCCGGACCCACAATTTCTCTGACTGCTCGAGTGAATTCACCGTCCATATCGGGGAATTCTTCGGACACTGCGGCACCGTGGTTGCTGAGCAGGACTCCGTCCCATGGTCCTTGGTCACGCAACATGCCGAGCATTTCGCTTGAAAGACGGTCATATGCGTCTTTGGTGATTGTGCCGATAGGTCCCGTCACGGCATACATGAGAGGTACGATATCGAAACCTAGTTCTTCGGCACCTTGTATATAGCCTGAGATCGTATATTCGGAATCGGCAAATTGATCGAATATCTCTTCGCCCCGGAGTATGTGGACCTTCTCGAACTCTTCATATGTGGCTGGCACGATTGAAAATGTGTTTGTTTCGTGCGAAATACCTAGAATAGCGAATCTCATCATGCTCTCCGTGATCATTTTTGGATTGTTAATGACTGCTAGCCAGTGGACGGTCGAGATCATACCTGAAAAATGCCTATCACCATTCCATCAAGTCCTTGGGAGATCAACGATGTGTCTGCACTTCTGATTCATGCAATCATGAAGTTGTGATCAAATTGCAGGAACTAGCGAGTTCCAATTGCTGGTCTGGTCATAGGCATGGGCTAGTTGAAGAAGTGTTAGATCATCGTGCAGTCCGCCCGTAAGCATCGATCCGACTGGAATTCCTGTATCACCGAATCCAGCCGGCAGGCTTATTGATGGATGCCCCGAAATATTGAATGGAGAGGTATAGCATGCATTGATACCGCGTGAGTGTTCGCCTGGCCGTCGAGATCGCTCGGCCGTGGCAAATGGCGAGGTAGGCGTTGCTATAGCTTTTAAGTTAAGGCTTGTGAGAATCTCAGAGAAGTAGTTTCGAAAAGCCCGGCCGACTTCACTGGCGTTGAGGACGTCGTTTGCTGAAAGAAATGCACCTTGTAGAAGGTAAATACGAGTTATAGGCCCGTAAAGATTCCAGTGTAATTGAAGTGATTTCTGGTGACGCTGATATGCCTCGGAATTTAACACTAGGAAGTTTGCGGATCTGGCCTCTGCCATTCCACGAAGATCAAATTCGATCAATTCACATCCGAGCGACTCGAGTTTTCGTAGAAATGATTCAAACGCTTCAACTACTTCGGGTTCATTTGGTGCTGAGTTAACAAATGTGCGTGGTATGCCGATACGCCATCCGGAAATATCAGCTTTGATGTTGGTAGCGTACGCAGGGATTTTTCCTGGCCAGCTCATGTCGTCTTCTGGTTCATAGCCTGCCATAGCCTCGAGCATAAGAGCTGTATCGAGCGCAGTTCGGCATAGAGGTGAAATTTCGCTGTGGCCGTTGTGATCCATCCCGAGTCGGCTTACAAGTCCATGTGTTGGCTTGATGCCGTAGAGATTATGTGCGCCCGCCGGCAGACGGGCCCTACCGCCGCCATCAGTTCCGATAGTCGCTGCGGCCATTCGAGCTGTAGTTGCTGCTCCAGATCCACTGCTTGATCCAACAGACATTCGGTTAAGGTTCCATGGCGACCATGGTGGTGGCATGAGGTCTGTTTCGGAGGGGCGTGACCAGCCGAACTCGTTTAAATTGGTCTTACCTATGATGATGGCGCCGGCTTCACGTAATCGCTTTACAGTTGAAGCGTCTTCTTGAGGAATCCAGTTTTCCAGCAATCTTGAATTGTCAGTGGTGCGCAGACCCTTGGTCGGGATAGAGTCTTTGACACCGATAGTTGCACCAGCCAGAGGGCCCAGTTTTGCGCCGTTTTCTCTGGCCTTATCGATTGATCGCGCTTGTTCTAGAGCACCGTCCGCATCGACTGTAATGAATGAGTTCAATTGTGGATTTAGGCGGTTTATTTCATCCAGTTGTGTCTGTACCAGTGCGACTGCTGAAATCTTGCCCTCCTGGACAAGTCTTACCTGTTCCGAAAGAGATAGTAGGCTTGAAGAGGTGCTCACCTATCGATTTCCCTCTACAGTTCGTGACATTGTTGAGACATCAATTTCTCCATCGAATGGTTGAATCAGGCTTTCCATTAAATCTGCTGCAGTTCGTACACCATCGATTAACTCTTTTAGTTGATCGATATCGCCGTTTGACAAAGGTACGATCTGTCTAGCTCGAGCTTCAACCTGTTCGTCTGTTCGATATTCCATATAGCAAGTAATCTCTCTAGTGTTTGTCGCTTCGTGACCAAGCTTACTCTTAGTAATATGACGTCGAATCAGACAGCAGATAGGTTAACTTGAGAAGGGATTTTTATTTGCATACTAGTTTGCCGATTATCAGACATGAAGAGATTTCTGCTCAGTCTGGAATGGTTGTTGCTCAACATGTGACGGCCGCTCAGATTGGTGTGGAGGTGCTCAGGCGTGGGGGAAATGCAGTCGACTCCGCCGTTAGTACCGCTTTTGCGATTGGTGTGCTGCTTCCAATATGGAACGGTATCGGTGGTGGTGGATTAATGACGGTGCATTTCAACGGTGGTGATGGTGGAACGATCGATTTTGGAATGCAGGCACCAGGTTTAGCCCATGCTGAAATGTATGACCTTGAAGATGAACAGGATGTGCAGGGCCCCTCTCGACGATTTTCCTGGATGAAGGTAAAGAACAATGCCAACACCGAGGGTTATACATCCATTGCGATTCCAGGGACTGTCGCAGGGTTATCGACGGCTTTGGAAAAATGGGGAACCATTGATCTTGATCAGGCGGTGGCTCCCGCTGTAAAACTAGCGCGGGAAGGGTTTCCTCTTCCTCGGACAGTCGCGCTGTCGTTGTCTGAAAGACATGCTCTTTTGTCGAGATTTTCCACCACTGCTGACGTGTATTTGAATAACGGATCACCTTTGTCTCCTGGCTCCCACTTTGTACAGAGCGAGTATGCACGGACACTCGAACGATTGGGACGCGTTGGAGCATCAGAACTTTACGGTGGTGAGACCGGAGCGTGTATCGCCGAAGATGTGGAACAAAACGGAGGGTACCTGCGTTTGAGCGATTTTGAGCAGTATCAGCCTATTGTTCGTGATCAAGTGTTGTCGGGTACATACAGGGGCATGGAAATTTCTGCAGTCACAGGTCCGTGCGCTGGGCCGACTGTGCTGGAGATATTGAACATCCTAGAACAGTTTGATATTGCAGCTATGGGGCATGGTACGGTTGATTTCCTTCACACAATTATTGAAGCGGTCAAGCTATCTGCCGTTGATAGGTTCAGCTTTATGGGTGATCCGGCAGTTTACGGATTTCCAATCGATGTTCTAGCTGGGGCTGAGTACGCCATTAGTCGAGCTGCGGAAATCGATTCTTCCAGAGCGAAGGTATTTCCAGAGGGAGATCCATGGTCATGTGTGGGTATGGAGAAGCCGGATGCATTTCCAGAGCCAGCAGGCGGATCTCCTGATGACGGAACTACTTCGTTGGCCACGGTTGATAAAGATGGCAATATGGTGGCGTTGACTCAAACTAATCTTGGGTTTAGTGGTGTGGTAAATCCCGGCATCGGCGTGATGATGAATAACGCGATGGGTTGGTCAGCGCCAATGCCCGGAACAGTTAACTCGATTGCACCTTTTGCACGAGCTCTGAACAATATGACGCCGATGATTCTTCACAAAAAAGGTCAGGCAATGATGGCTATCGGAGGTTCAGGAGGGCGAAGGATTTGGCCTGCAGTGGCTCAGATAATCGTCAATGCGATTGATTTTGGGATGGGTTTGCAGGAAGCAATTGAGATGCCAAGAATTCATGTTGAATCTGATGACCCCGTTGTAGATCGCAGATTCGGTGACAGCTTGTTGAACCAGTTAAAACATAGAGGGCATAACCTCGAATTCCCGCCGAATGAGTTTATCCTGTGGCCATTTTCTGAACCTAATGGGATCGCGCTAGACGGTACTGAGTGGAAAAGTGGTCTAAATCCTCAGGCGAAACCAACGCATGCAGTTGGTTACTAGCTGCAATTAGTTTGTGCGTCTAATTCAACTTACAGAGGCAGTAATCGGATATGAGTGGAAAACTTAAAAACAAAGTGGCCATTATTACGGGTGCCGGTTCAGGTATAGGTGCAGCGACCGCTAGGTTGATGGCTGCCGAAGGAGCATCTGTTGCAGTAACAGGGGTGCCAGAGGATGGAGTGATTTCCGTGGCGGCTGAAATCACAACGACCGGCGGGTCGGCAATAGCAATACCCACGGACGTCACTGATCCTCAGCAAGTTGAATCTGCAGTTGCACACACTGTCGAATCTTTCGGGCAACTCGATATCCTGGTGGCCAACGCAGGAATACAGATGCACCATGAAGATCGAGTATTGCATCAGCTTTCTGAAGATGTTTGGGATCATACGCATGACGTTAACTACAAGGGGCAGTATTTTTCCTGTAAATATGGCCTCGCCCAGATGGTGAAACAAGATGTCGGCGTCGTCGTGATACTCATAGCCTCCATTACTGCCCTTAGTGGCATGTCCCCTAACGTTTCCTACTCATCGAGTAAGGCGGGAGTAGTGAATCTGGCCCGCCACATTGCGGTACATTACGGTCCAAAAGGGATTCGTGCCAATAGTATTTCTCCAGGCCCATTGGAACGAACACCTGATTTTGATAATCATCCGGATCCAGTTGGAAGGAAAAAAGATTACCTTGACAAGATGCCAGTTGGACGATTGGGAACTGCTGAGGATATAGCGCCGTTTATAACGTTTTTATCCACTGACGATGCGTCGTACGCATCTGGGGCGAATTTTGTTATAGATGGAGGTTGGACGATCATTTCATGAGTTTGGATAAAACCAAAACCACAAAGGAATTCAGCAATGCTTGAGCGCTTTAAAGTCCCCGAAAAAGACAGAGTGTACGTTCTACAAGATCGTGTACGAGCAGCGACTGAGGGAATTCTCAGGCATAACCGTTTAGCTCCAGATGAAGCTGCAACTTCTGCAGATGTACTGATCAAGAATGATCTCAGAGGAGTTGAATCACATGGGGTTTCAAATGGGCTAAGGCGTTACGTAGCTGAATATGGTTCTAATAAGTTAAATCCAACACCGGAATTTAAAGTCACACGTGAGTCTAAAACTACGATGACGATCGATGCTGATAGGGCTTTAGGTATTCATGTAGGTCCATGGGCGATGCAGCATGCAATCGATAAGGCGAAAGAATTTGGGTTGGGAGCGGTTGCTGTTACCAACTCGGGTCATCTGGCCGGATGTGGTTATTACGCGATGATGGCTGCAGAGCAGGGTATGATTGGCCATTGCATGACAGCAGGTGGTTCACACCAAACGGTGCCAACATTTGGATCAAAACCTGTCATGGGTACAAATCCAATTGCATGGGCAGCGCCCGCTCGTGACATGCCACCGTTTCTATTTGATGTAGCTACAACCCAGGTGGCCAATAACAAGATCGGTCTTGCTAGAAGAACGGGGGCGAAGATCGAAGGGGGCTGGATCACCGATCTTGATGGCGAGCCGATCTTGGAAGAGATCGACCCCCCCGATACAGGTGATTATTACTTGCTGCATATTGGTGGTACTCGTGAAAATGGATCACACAAAGGCTTCGGACTGGCGTTGATGAACGAAATTATCTGCAACGAGCTTTCTGGTTATGGTCCTGGTCCTGTTAATGGGACGCCCGGAGGTCACTTTTTCCAAGCTTATGATATTGAAGCCTTCACCGATCGAGAAAAATTTCTTGATGACATGGATGATTTGTTGAAATTTATAGTGGATGTTCCGCCAGCAAGTGGCTTTGAAAGGGTCCTTTACGCAGGGTTAATGGAGGATGAAGATGAGAAGAAGCGACTTGAGGAAGGTATTCCTTATCACAGAGAAGTAATCGAGTGGTTCGAATCATATTGCAGTGAGGCCGGTATTACTTGTGATCTGCGTTAAATCAACGGTCGAGGTTTTAAGCTAACAATTCGAGTTAACTTACACGTATGCTGGTCTACTGAGTGCTTTGAGAATAATTAGTGAGCGAAATGTGAATAGGGGGATGTAATGGCAGAAGCTACGATCACGCCAGGAGATGACGGTCCATATCACGTCCAAGGGGATTTTGTACTAATAGATGGGTCAGGAAGCAGACTTGAAATAACGGATGAAGCCTGGTTGTGTTGATGCGGTCAATCAGATGATAAACCGTTCTGTAATGGAGCACATAACAATTGTGGTTTCGTAGATTCGTCGAGGGTCTCAAAATGACAGTAGAAATTCGAATTAACGACGATGATTCTCTTGAAGTAAGTGGGGATTTTGATCTTCTGGATGAGGAAGGGGATGCGTACAGGCATCGTGGCAAGATTCGACTGTGCCGGTGCGGCGCATCCAAGTCGAAGCCATATTGTGACTCCGCTCATGCGTTAATCAATTTTGAGAGCATGGTTCGGGGTTAGTTACAAATTCGTTTAGCCTGTAACTTGAATCGATTTTATAGACTCAATCCATAATTTTTATTTATAGATTGTTTATTGCTGGAGTCCTGAGTTGCTGAACGCTGGAGTTGGTCGGGTTGATATTACTCCGCCTGTCGGGGTGGCCCATGCAGGTTGGGGTGCTCAAACCCACCAGGTTTCTGTAGGTAACGACATGCCGCTGCTGGTGACGGCGATCGTAGTTTCTAAAGATGATCTTGACTTGGCTATTGTTGATGTGGATATTGGGATTTTTACTGGAGACCAAGATCGAAAAATACGAGATCTGATATCGGCGGAATCTGGGATTCCATTTGCGAACATTCGACTTTCATATTCCCATACACATTCAGGTCCGATTACTTTCGGACAGTGGATCAAGGAAGGTATTGATCTGGCTAATGAGTGGTGGGATCAAATTCCAAAGGCTTGCGCAGAAGCAGTTTCATTAGCTAAGAATTCCCGGCAATTAGCTCGTAGCGGATTTGGTAGAGGGAGTTGTCCGGTCAATATAAACCGTCGACCTGCACGTGATGGCGGAGATCTGTTTACCGGTCGAAACTGGGATGGTTTTGTAGATCACGATGTGGACGTGGTTGGGATTGATGATATCGACGGTGATCCCATAGCCACGATCGTTAATTACGCAATGCATCCGACCATCATGGGCCATGAAAACCAATGGGTTACGCCTGACTTTCCCGGTCCGATGCGTTCGGTGGTTGAACACGCAGTTGGTGGGATTTGTCTGTTCTTGCAAGGAGCTAGTGGTAACCAGGGGCCGGTCGACGGTTTCACCGGAGACTTAAAGACGTACCGTAAAGCTGGTTCGAGATTGGGTGCAGAGGCTGCTCGTGTCAGGCTTGGTATCGACCCAGTGAAAAGGGAAGAGCGGCTTGATGAAATTCTAGTGTCGGGAGCCGATCTAGGGATTTATACGGATATTCCAGTTGAAGAATCCGATGACACGGTGGCTGTTCAAAATATCACAGTTGATTTGCCTAGTCGCAGGGTTGCGACGATTGATGAGGCTCAGGTAGCATTTGATCAGGGGGAAAAGGAATTAGCAGAGGCACGTGAATCCCAATTGTCCGAAGTTGAACTACAACGCGCTGTGTCAAAAGTGATGCGTGCCAATGTTTATTTGAATGTAGCCAAGAATTACGAGGTATATGATCAGGGTGGCTATATTCCTATGAATATACAAGCTATGCGAATCGGTGAGACCACACTTGTAAGCGTTCCAGTAGAGCCATTTGCAGAGCTAGGACTTGCGATCAAAGAACGTTCAACTGCTGACAACACTGTTTTTTCTGGGTTTAGTAATGGGCACTATGCGTACCTGCCTACTGATATTGCTTATGAGGAGGGCGGTTATGAAGTTGGCGTGAGTCCATTCGCTCCTGGCTCTGCTGGATTAACCGTTGAGGCATGTCTTGAGGCAGTTGAAGACCTTCAATAAAATGACGCTTTCGCTTAATTTGACCCACAAGATCGATGAACCGTTTTAGCCTACGGGCATAGTTCTTTTTGAATAAGAGCGTCCTACTTCGGCTGTGTCCTCTCTGTGACCCGCGATAATTCTCACGCCTTCATCGATTTTTTCAGTGATATTTTCTGGGGTAGCCCCTTCGAGGAATGCGAGATTGTTTGCGTCACAAGCAGCCTTTACACGATCTCTTGCTTCGAGTAATCGCGGATCCATTGGTTTATCGGGATCTCGCTTGATGCCGAATGACATGTGAAGGTCTCCTGGCCCCCATTCTGCGAATCCTAGACCTGGAACAGCGAGCGATAACTCGCAATTAGACAGTGCACGAACCGTCTCGATCTTTACCCCTAAGAGCAATTCACCCTCAGGGTTGAGTGGCCATGGTTCCGCCTTATCAACATAAGTGTCCGCATCAACTCCCCAAACAGGCGCTGAAGTTGGTTGTGAACCTGTTCCTCTTGTTCCACGTTCGAGCCCGTGGCCTACACCGGTCATATTGATTGGATAACGGCATGATTCTATGAATGCTCGGACGGCGTCCGGTGTCTCAGCCTGACACAACAAAATCCCATGAACACCTCTCGCCAAGATCATTCGGAATTGCCAGGCATTAAATCGGATGATTTCTTCTGAGGAGCCTTCTACGGGAGTTTCAACGATTACTGCCGGTGTTCGGTGCCCGCTTTTGGTGGGACCACCATCTATCAACCCTCGAATATATTGATCCAGCCCGGTCATATCGAATGAGCCATGTTCCATTCCAACATTTATATAGTCGGCCCATATATGTGCGTCCTTTAGGCCTTGTTCATAGGTCAGGACGTGGCCTGTGTGACCCCC
>Ga0187833_10000203_pt1 | contig 67820 bp, 67 predicted proteins | sample ETNtaG_37_FD_167968 | JGI IMG/M metagenome (GOLD analysis project Ga0187833, IMG submission 167968) | Marine microbial and viral communities from oxygen minimum zone, Eastern Pacific Ocean - ETNP2014_SV_400_PacBio MetaG (Illumina Assembly) | ecosystem: Environmental > Aquatic > Marine > Hypoxic...
CATTAATGTTCGTTCCATCTCACATAGCATCCGGTTATTTAATAGGTCGCGCCATGAAACAATCATCGTGGACAACTTACCCATTTATGCCTGTATTATTATTTGCTTCTATTTTTCCAGATATTGATGGTCTTTTTTCAGCAACGGTTGCCGGGCACCATTCTATTTTACACACACCCATTTTTTGGATTATTATTATTGGCGGGATGTCGCTCCTTAACGTATTCCTGAAAATTGACGTTATCAAACCAATTTCATTTGGCATTATTTTGGGTGCACAACTTCATTTATTTACAGATTGGCTTACCGCAAGGACCGTCGGGATCCAATGGCTCTACCCGTTTTCAGCACAGAATTTTCATGTATACGATATTTACCCGGAACAAGGTCAGATTCCCGTCTTTGAAATGATCGTGGATCCCTATTGGTCATTTTACATGGAAAATAAGGTCTTGTTTGGATTTGAACTTGGGCTGAATTTTGTTGTCTTGTTTTTTCTAATTAAGAATTCTAATCACATTAAAATGAAAAGGAACATCATGAAACATGTACTCATAACACTGGCCATTATTGGTTTGATCGCCTGCGGTGATGACACCACGAAAGCGGATATTGCTTTAGCTACCATGCAGTGCGGTATGTGCGAAGATACCATTGAAGAAGGCGTAAAGGCCCTGGACGGCATTGTTGCCTTTGACGTGGATCCCAAAACAAAAGTGGGCCATGTTGAATTCAAAGCTGGTATGGTTGACCTCTCTGCCATCGAAAATGCCATTGCTGCTTTGGGTTATGATGCCAATAATACCAAGGTGGATGCTGCGGCCTACGATGCATTGCCCGATTGCTGCAAGGTCGGCAGCGGTCATTAATCGACTCTCCCTATGCACAGCCCTGCTTTCTGCGGGGCTGTTTTTTTCCTGCGGGCAATTCAGCGCTCCGGACAGCCCCGATACAGCGCCAGGCAGCACCTATCCCAATATCTGCCAGACCGATGACGGTTTCGTCATGATCTGGTACGAAGGCGATCAGCATATCGTTATATCCGAATTCACAGCTGAAGGTTGGTCAAGAAAAGATACCATTGTGTCCAGTGAGCGCTTTTTTAAGAATTGGGCTGACCTGCCCCAGGTCTATCACGCCGGTGGAAATACATTTGCCTTATCCTGGCTGGAGATGAGTGGTGAGGGAACCTACGATTATGACGTCCATGTATCCATATCCACGGATCGGGGAACTACGTTGTCCGAACCAGTTATTCCTCACCGTGACGGTGTAAAAGGTGAACATGGTTTTGTTTCCTTTTTTGACTTCATGGGGTCTACCGGATTGATCTGGCTGGATGGACGGGCAATGATGCCGGGAGGTCACGGTCATGGAAGCGGTTCCATGCGTTTGTATGCATCCACCATTGACCCAACAGGTGAGTTGGGATTGGAGATCATGCTGGACGACATGGTCTGTGAATGCTGTCCAACGGCGGCAGTGAATACATCCGCAGGACCGTTGGTGGCATTTCGGGATCGTGATCCGGATGAAACACGAAATATTCAATTATCATTTATCAACGGTGCTCAACTTCCCCGTCCTATCCATGATGATGGCTGGGTCGTCCCCGGTTGCCCAGTGAATGGTCCTGCCATGAGAGCAAACGGCGAAAACGTGGCCATCGCCTGGTATACTGCACCTGACAATGCACCACAGGTAAATATCTCATTTTCCCATGATGGCGGAATGTCATTTGGCGCGCCCATCAGAATCGATGATGGCAAGGCCATCGGCCGCCCGGACCTGGTATGGCTGGATGATGAAACGGTCTTGGTGAGCTGGCTGGAAGAAGGTGTAGAAAGTGGTAAATTGGTCTTGAAAAAGGCGAGTGCTTCTGGAAGTGCTAAACTGTTGAGCGAGTTCGATATCAGCTCCGGAAGAGGAAGCGGATATCCCAAACTGGCATTGGTGGACGATCATGTATTTGTTGCCTGGACTGAACCGGGAGAGGGTGGTGGAATTCGATCTAAATGGATCCAATTAGGAAGTTAACCTTTGATCAAAAACACCTTTTCATTTTCCCGTCTCTTCGTAAATTCATTCAAGACCTCATGCGTATAAAGATATTCCACTGGATCACACGCTTATTGCTCCTGGCTATGTTTGCCGGGGCACTCCCCATGAATACATCTTCAAATTCTATTGTTGCCCAGGAACAGGATAAGAAGAAAAAGAAAAAGAAAAAGCCAAGTAAGAAAAAGAAATCGTCAAAAAAGAAAAAATCCTCCAAGAAAAAGAAATCCAGTAAAAAGAAAAAACCGTCTAAAAAGAAAAAATCCAAGAAAAAGAAGCCTGCTAAAAAGAAGAAACCTTCCAAAAAGACCAAAAAGCGTGCACCAAAAAAAGTGGAAGCGACACCGGTTCCAAAAAAAGAAGTTTCAGTGTTTCAACTTTCCAACGAACTGTTCGATTATACCAATAAAATGAACACCAGCCGCAGCCGCATGGCCCGCGCCACGCGCTATCTATCTACTCCCCAGCAAAAGAAAGAAGTGGTACGGATCGAATCCAAGGCAAAATACACTACGACGGATTATGAATCTGCTGCCGCCAAGGCGCCTTATGATATCCGCGCCCAGCGTCAATTGGGCATGCACTATGAACAGACCCACGATTGGGAAAACGCCAAGGATGTATACATGCGTGTATTGACCCAGAATCCCTTGAACCCGGATGCCCATTTTTATCTTGGAAATATGTACCAGAGCATGGGTGATATGGTCAAAGCCCGGCAATCCTACGAAGAAGCCCTGGCACTGGACCCCAGCCACCGAGCCACACTGGATATATTGGCTTCCGGCAGAGGTTCAAATGAAAACACAACTGTCCTTGAGCAATCTGCTATAAAGAACCCCAAGGGACCCGCACAAAAATTGACCCTCATTAAACAAAAACTCAATTCCGGTGATTATGAAGACGCCATCAAACTATCAGTCCTGGCTAGAGAGAAATTTCCCGAGCATGGTGGTTTTGTGTATCTACAGGGCAGGGCCTTCGAAGAATTGGGTGAGATCGACCGGGCCAAGTCGTCATACCAGAGCGCCATCAAAATGGATCCCCGGAATGAGGACGCTCATCTTTCATTGGGACATTTATATTTCAACCAGGGTAAATACGTCTATGCCGCCCTGGCTTTCAGTGATGTGGTATATTTGAATAATTACGATGTGGATGCCCGCTACATGCAGGGTTTGAGCTATTTTAACGCCAATGAATGGGGACGGTCCGCAGCCGCTTGGGAAGACCTCCTCCATTATGCATCTGAACATCCGTTAGTGAAAACATTGCTGCCCCAGGCCTATTACATCATGGCGGTGGAATACAACCGCTTGGGTGAATCGTCCATGGGCCGGACGTCATTCAGCAAAGCATTGAGTGTGAACAATCATTCCCGGAGTTGGCTCCCGGGAGCCATGCGCAGCTTGGGTAAGTATTACCGAGAAAAAGGCATGCATAAAGAATCATTGGCGGCCTATCAAGAAGTAGTGGAACTCAAACCCATGGACGCCGCAGCCTACAACGGAATGGGCATTACCTATTGGAAGATGAATGAACGCCAGCTGGCCAAGGCCGCCTGGCAGCGGAGCCTGGAGCTGAACCCCGACAGTAACGAAGCACGGGGCTGGCTCATGATCGCCCAGCAGGGTTGATACTACTTTTTTCACGTTTATTTTATAATTATTACATGAAGAAATTTTTTCCAGTTTTATTTACTACATTAATATTCGCCCAATCCTACCCAGGCGATGATGCTATTCGCAAAGGCGTCCACGCCTTTTACAATTATGAAACAGCAAAAGCTATCGAGATCTTGGCGAAAGTACGGCAGGACCACCCGGAAAATCCCACAATTCATTTAACATGGGCAGCCGCACGCTTTACCCACAACCAGGCCAATTCATCTGTAGAACAAACCTACATTGATCTGGAAAGTGTTTTGAATGAAGTCATTCCTGTTTATAAAGTGTTGGTGGAGAAATATCCCGAAGACCCCAATTACCAACTCTACCTGGGTTCCGCCACGGGGCTCAAGGCCCGTATTTATTTGGGGAAAAAGGAATGGTTGGAAACATTGAACTGGGCTTATTCCGGGTTTCGTATCATTCAAACAGTGGAAAGGGATCACCCGGATATTGTGGATGCAGCACTGCCAATAGGAATTGTTGAATATTATGCCGGATTGAGCAACGTGCTCATCCAATGGGGCGCCAGTCTGTTGGGATTAGATCCATCCAGGGAGCGGGGCAGAGGAAAGATAGAATGGGCAGCCAACGAAGGCCCTTGGTCGTGGATCGAGGCCAAAGGGATCATTTCGTTCATTTATCTCTGGGTAGATGTCGACCCTGAAAAAGCGCTGGAGCATAGTTCTATCCTGGCGCAAACATTTCCCCGGAATTTTTATTTCCGCATCTTGTATACAGAAAGTTTGATCCGCAGTGGAAAGATGAATTCGGCACTGACATCATTGAACACGTTGAAAAAAATGTATTCAAATTTGACCGAGATTCAAAAAAGTTGGTATTATGGTTATTTACAGTATGAGTTTGCATTATTCCATTTTAAAGAAGGAAAAAATGATAAAGCACTGGCTTATATTAATGAAGCTGTGCATAATTACGGCGCCGAACTGGACATCATTTTGGCTAACGCTTGGTGTTTAAAAGGTCAAATCCATGATGTAAAAAATCAACGAGATTCTGCACTCCAGGCATATTCAGAATGCATCGCTCTTGATAATTATACCTATACGATCGAACTGGCGAAGACATATTCTGAAACGCCATTTAAGAATTAAATTTCCCTGTGGAAAAATATCACCCTTTTTGCAATAGCCTGAATTCCTATTCCCGGTTCAATACCCGCGAGGTCCTTGTTGGCGATGTAGTGGTAGGCAGCGATCAGCCCATTCGTATCCAATCCATGACCACCACCGATACGATGGATACCATGGGCACGGTGGAGCAGTCCATTCGTATGATCGAGGCCGGGTGTGAAATCGTCCGCATCACGGCTCCCAGTAAGAACGAGGCCGAGAACCTGAAAAATATTCGAGATGAGCTCCACCGCCGCGGATACACACAGCCATTGGTGGCCGATATTCATTTTACACCCAACGCCGCGGAGATCGCCGCACGGATCGTGGAAAAGGTCCGCGTAAATCCCGGTAATTATGCTGATAAGAAAAAGTTTGAGATATTGGAATACACTGATGATCAGTATAATGAAGAACTGGAACGGATCCGAGAACGGTTTTCGCCTTTGGTTAAAATTTGCAAGGAAGAAGGCACTGCCATGCGTATCGGTACAAACCACGGCTCCCTTTCGGACCGGATCATGAACCGCTATGGCGATACACCGCTGGGTATGGTAGAGTCCGCCATGGAATTCACCCGGATCTGCAGGGATGAAAATTATCATGATATTATATTTTCCATGAAAGCGTCTAATCCCCAGGTTATGGTCCAGGCCTACCGCTTACTGGTAGCCACCATGATCAAGGAAGGGATGGATTATCCCCTCCATTTGGGTGTGACCGAAGCCGGTGAGGGCGAGGACGGCCGCATCAAATCTGCTGTAGGAATTGGTTCTCTTTTGGAAGATGGACTGGGTGATACGATCCGTGTTTCACTCACGGAAGAACCGGAAGCCGAGATTCCGGTGGCCAAAGCATTAGCGGATAGATATGCATCTCCTCGAACCGCCCATCTTCCGGAATTTGATTCAGTCAATTACCATCCCTTTGAGTATGAAAAACGTCCATCCATACAGGTACAAAATGTGGGTGGCGAGGAGGTTCCCAGGGTCATCATTGATTTAAGTCATTTGGATACCATTGCACCAGCTGATCTGAAACCTAGCGGGCTTTATTACAATGAAGAATTGGATAAATGGACCACCGCCGATGCAGCGGCAGATTTTATATATATCGGAAAGAAACAGATCGAATTTGAATTACCGGGGATGGTTAGTGTGATCCAAGATAGTGATGTATGGAAAGACGCACCTCAAACATATCCGTTGATTACAGACGATCTTTCAAATACATCAAAAGAATTGAATTTTGTCAGCTGTACTTTGTCAAAAATAAATGAAGATTTCATGCAATCGCTGCCATCCAACTCTGTATTGATCCTGGAAGCAGAGACCGACCATGCCTTGGCAGAATTGCGAAGTGGTTTCTTAACAATGGATCAACAGTTACCGGTGATCATCAAACGCGACCTTGATAACTTGGACAGGGAACACTGCAGGTTGGCCGCATCTACAGATATTGGTGGACTTTTGGTTGATGGCTTTGGAGATGGGGTCTGGCTGAATGGTGATGAAGATCTGGAATTCATCAATCAAACCGCATTTGGAATCTTGCAGGCCACCCGAACTCGGATCTCCAAAACGGAATATATTTCCTGTCCATCCTGCGGCCGCACGCTGTTTGACCTCCAGGAAACCACAGCTAATATCCGCCAGCGCACTGCTCACCTGAAAGGAATGAAGATCGGCATCATGGGCTGTATCGTCAACGGACCCGGCGAAATGGCTGATGCCGACTACGGCTACGTGGGCAGTGGGGAAGGTGTCATTTCATTATATAAAGGGAAGGAAGTGGTCCGGCGCAACATTCCTACATCCAATGCTGTGGATGAGCTCATCGACCTTATAAAAGAGCACGATGACTGGGTTGAGGTTGGGGCAGAATGAGGATTGTAAATAATAGTTCGCTGTTGTAGTTTGAATGGATAATTCGCAAACAGGTAAGGCATGAAAAAGTTAATCATTCCATTTATTTTTATATCATTCATTTGGCCTCAGGACTTTGAACCCACCAATATGTCGCCCATCGTGGCCTATTGGAAAACACTGACACCTGCACAAAAAGAGACCTATTTATTTTCGTACATGACCCAAACATATGAAACGTACGAAGAATTGAAAAATGAACTGGGTCATACAGATCTCACAAAGTGGTATTATGATAACCGGGCCGAACTGGTCTTCGGTATCTTCGATCAATTGAAAGACAAGGATCTCGACGAATTTGTTGGTTGGATTGATGAATATTACAGCCACGAAGAGTTTGTTAATCAGCCGTTTTACGAAGCTATGGCTTTTGCATTTCGCTTTCAGCAGGCGGCAGGGGAAACTCTTTGGGAAAAATACGAGAATGTAAAATATGGGAAGATCAAACCCGGCGAGGAATAATGTCATTTTATAAACCCCGATTCTTATCGGAATGGAATGCCATCAGGCAAGAGGGGGGCTATAAATTATTGATCAAAAAAAAGGGCTGGGTGGTATTAGCTGCGTTTTTCACTTTTTACCTGATTCGTGATTCTATCTTATACCTGCTGATTCCCTACTTGGCCATCAAGGGAATCATCACATGCAATTGATGCTGGCCAAGGCGTTAAGTTCTGCCATACTCGGAATCGATGCCTACGTTGTTGAAGTAGAAGCCCACCTTACCGGCGCCAAATTACCCAAATTTCGAACAGTCGGCCTCCCGGAAGGCGCCGTGAAAGAAAGCAAGGAGCGGGTGCGGGCCGCCATCAAGAACAGCGGATACAAATTTCCCCATAAACATGTAACGATTAACCTTGCTCCTGCTGATATCCGCAAGGAAGGCAGTGCCTTTGACTTGCCCATGGCGATTGGAATATTAGCGGCCATCGGTGAAGTACAGCATGACCATTTGGGAAAAATGCTCTTGTTAGGAGAATTGGCCTTAGATGGTAAACTGCGTCCCATTCGTGGTGCTTTGCCTATAGCCATTTGTGCTCGGGATAAAGGGATCAAAGGGTTAGTACTGCCGGAAGAAAATGCTAAAGAAGCTGGTGTCGTAGACGGTGTGAAGGTTGTGGGCGTAAAATCGCTCGCTGATGTGATTGCCATCCTGAATGAGCAGGATACATATAAACCGTTTTCCGTTGACCAGGCTGCGCTATTTAAAAGTTATAAAAATTACAGCGTTGATTTTGCCGATGTAAAAGGACAGGAACACGTTAAGCGCGCCCTTGAAGTAGCGGCGGCCGGAAGCCATAACGTAATTATGATCGGTCCCCCGGGAAGCGGCAAAACCATGCTGGCCAAGCGTTTGCCGACCATATTGCCGGAATTGGTTTTGGAAGAAGCGCTGGAAACAACCAAGATTCATTCAGTAGCCGGATTGCTGTCGGATGGCCAGGGCATCATTGCCACGCGCCCGTTTCGCGCACCCCACCATACTATTAGCGATGCCGGTCTCATTGGCGGCGGAACAGTACCCAGGCCGGGTGAAGTCAGCTTATCCCACAATGGTGTTTTGTTTTTGGATGAATTGCCAGAATTCAAAAAAAATGTATTGGAAGTGATGCGCCAGCCGTTGGAAAATGGAGAAGTAACAATTGCGCGGGCGGCTGTGTCGTTAAGTTATCCGTCGCGGTTTATGCTCGTGGCAGCCATGAATCCTTGCCCCTGCGGATATGCCACCGACCCCCAGAATGAATGTACCTGCAATCCCCAGATGATCCAGAAATATATGAGCCGTATTTCCGGACCGCTCATGGACAGGATCGATATTCATATTGAAGTCCCGGCTGTTCCCTTTGAACAATTGGCCGGCAAGGAAGATGGTGAAGTGTCTGAAAAAATCAGGGGACGTGTTCAATCCACTCGAAAAGTTCAATTGCATCGATTTAGTAAAACTCCCGGCATGTTCAGCAATGCCCAGATGGAAACGGGTGATTTGAATACTTATTGTAAATTGGATAAGGAAGCAGGCGGCCTGTTAAAACAGGCTATGGAAAAACTGGGTTTGTCCGCACGGGCCTATGACCGCATACTGAAAGTATCCCGAACCATCGCAGACCTTGAGGGAGAAAAAAACATCCAGTCTCAGCACGTGAGCGAAGCCATCCAGTACAGAAGTTTAGACAGGCAGCTTTGGCTGGAGTAAATTCACAAACCTATTAAGAAAGAACACTATGCATCTAATCATATCCACCAGCCTGAACCCCAACAGCCTTATGCTGGATTACCGCTGTCGAATTATTCCCCGCTATGTTTATGCAACTGGCGATGCATTTGATAGCTCGCAAGTTGCGAATGAAGAAGTGATAAGTCGAATTGAAGAACTCGTTGACTCTATTATTTCATGGAGTTCTTCTTAACTCACTCCTGTTATTCCTGATTAGATTCTGGTCATGAATCGAATCACCATCATCTTATTATCCTTATTAATCTTTAGTTGTGCCCCTGTATCAGTGGTCATGGACAGCTATACCAACGGCCAGGATAAAACGGTGGCTATGATGAAGGTCCAGAGAGTTGACGGTACAAAAGATTCAGTAATTGTTGAATTATTGACCTATCATATTAATGGTCAGTTGGCATCAAAAACAGAGATGATCCGCAATGTCCGCCATGGTAAGCATGTTGCGTATTCATCATCTGGAGAAATAGTCGAGCAGGGCAAATATGAACAAAACCGCAAAAGCAGTAAATGGTCCTGGTTTGGTAAAGAAGGGCAGCCAGATTCAGTGCGTACGTATGAACAAGGTATGCTTTCTGGTAAAAGTGTTGATTATTCAAACTCCGGTAAAAAAATCAGAGAAATGACATATTTGAATCACAAATTCCATGGTAAAATAATTCATTATAATTCAGCAGGCAAAAAGTCCATGGTTGGTGAATATATAAATGGAATTCCCCATGGCAAATGGACGTGGCTGGGTACCAATGGTAAAAAAGAACGTATGGTCACATATTTAAACGGCATCAAGAATGGACCGGTAACCGTTTGGAATGATGCGGGTAAAAAGGTAATGACAGGTACATATGCAAATGATAAAAAGGATGGTGAATGGAAATGGTATGATGACATAAAAGGACTCGATTCACTGATTCAATATGCTGATAACCAGTATATGGGTAACTACAGGAAGTGGCACGTGAACGGTGAAAAAGCAATAGTGGGTACATATCAAAATGGTTTCAAAACGGGAATTTGGAAATGGTATGCCATTAACGGCAATTTGGATTCTGCTATTACATATCTGTCGGGAACATATAACGGTTCTGTTGAAAAATATTACCGCAACGGTACCCTCCAAAGTGAAGCTGAATATGTTCATGGGAAAATAGATGGTGAACACTACACGTATTTTGAAAACGGTGAATTAGAATCAACAATAACGTATAATAATAGTATCCGCTCGGGCCCTTTTACTAAATGGAATGCCAACGGCTTCAAGCGTGAAAGTGGCGTTTATTTAAATGACAAACTGGATGGCGTCAATTTTCGCTGGTACCGCCATGGGGAATATTCAACTATAACAACGTATAATAATGGCATTCTACACGGCATTATGCGCATTTATAGTCCCAGCGGCGTTATTAAAAAAGAAACATTTTATCACCTCGATACACCGGTTTGCCAGATAGAATATTTTGATAATTCCCGGATGAAGCAGGTCCTGGTGTACAAAAACGATGAAATCGTTTTTCAAAAGGACTGGAATAATCTCGGCCTGGAAACAACAGATGCAGAAAATAAACTTGGCATCACCACAAAAATTGAGCTCTTTGAATCAGGGAACCTGCGTTCGGAAACTTCCTTCAAAGGGGAAAACCTCCATGGTTTGGCTTTGGCTTTCAATGAAGATCGGTCACTGCAATATTTATCTCTGTACATCGAAGGTGAGCAAGTGTTTCGCAGGAATATACTAGAACCGGAAAAAGAACAGCAGGATTTATTGTATCCTAACAGCGCTTTGGAGGTTATTGTTAAAATAGAAGAGGAGGAGATTTAAACCATTGCGTTGTAATTTCGCTATCTTATGATGGAACAAATAAAAGAATATTTAGAAATGTACCCATTATTGAACATATGGTTACCGCCGATGATTACGGTCGCTATCGGTATTCTCGCCGGATGGGTTTTCAAGAGCTTTATTCACTCACGGGTCAAAAAACTCACCAGCAAGACCCAGTGGAAATACGATGATATAATTTTCACCGCCATTTCAACCCGGATAGTCCTGTGGTTTTTTTTGGTGGTATTATATATTGCAGCAGGAGACCTGGAAATCTATGCGCCTTACAATGAATACGTTGCCAAGATCGCGATCACATTAATGATGCTTTCCGTAACAATGGCATCATCCACTATGACCATTGATTTGCTCAATGAATGGTCAGCTAGCAAGGGCTCGCGATTTCCTTCAACAGCTATTTTCTCAAACCTGGCACGGATCACTATCATTGCCATTGGCTTGATGATCATACTTCAATCCTTCGGCATCTCTATCGCTCCCATCTTGACAGCCTTGGGTGTGGGTGGCTTGGCGGTATCATTGGCGTTGAAAGATACACTGTCCGATTTTTTCGCCGGTCTGCATATTTTATTATCCCAAAAGGTAAGAATCGGGGATTTCGTGCAATTGGAAAGCGGGGAAATGGGCTATATCTCCAATATCACCTGGCGCAATACAACCATGGTGGAGCGCGCCAACAATGTGATCAGCATTCCAAATAATAAGCTTTCCCAATCCATTACCAAAAACTTTGACCTGAAGGATACGAGTTATTCTATCAAAATTCCTGTGGGCGTTGCTTACGATAGTGACCTGGAACAGGTTGAGCGAGTAACGATGGAAGTCGCCCAATCTGTCATAGATGACCTGGATGAAGCCAACAAGGATTATGATCCCATAGTCCGTTTTCAAGTCTTTGATGATTCAAGTATTAATTTTACTGTTTATATGCGCGCCGGTAGATATGGCGATCATCATCCAATGATCCATGAATTTATCAAACATTTGCACAAACGTTTTGATGAAGAGGGTATTGAAATTCCATTCCCCATGCGCACAGTGGTTCAAAAATCATCATCTGAATGAAATCGATCATAATCTCCGGCGCAATTTTTGCCGGGCTGGCTGTTTCTCGCATTCAATCTTTATAAATCGTAGTCAATTATTAAATGACATCAACGAAGCGCGTTTTAGGCCTATTCGATGCCACATCGATGGTCACCGGAAACATGATTGGTTCAGGGATATTCCTGTTGGCAGGATACGCTGCAGCGCCTGTATCTAGTGATTTTGCATTAATAATGGCATGGATATGTGGCGGAGTGATGGCGTTGTTAGGTGCCTTTGCCATAGCAGAATTATCCACACGCTTCCCGGAAACAGGTGGAGACTTTCTTTACCTGCACAAGGTGTTTGGGCCGTTTCCTGCTTTTCTCTATGGTTGGATGAGTTTGGTTATTTTTGAAACGGGATCTATTGCGGTTCTGGCTCTTTTTTCAGCTAAATATGTCCACCATTTTTTCCCGGCATCGCACGCCTTGTCCGTCCCTATGCTCGGTACAATTATGGTACTTTTCTTTTCAGGGATCCATTGCCTGAAAGTAGAAGTAGGTTCACGATTTCAATCCATTCTCACTGTCATCAAAATATTGGGTATTTTCCTCATGGTTTCACTTTTGTTTGGTGGCGATTCAACAACAGCCGATACAGTAAAACCAGTTGTGCAAAGTGATAATCCATTCATCGATTTTTCCCGGGCCTTAATTCCCATCTTTTTTGCATACACGGGCTGGAATGTGGCAGGATATATTGGTGGTGAAATTCATAATCCGCGTAAGACACTGCCCAAAGCATTGATTGGCGGAACACTCATCACCACAATCATATATGTTATCGTGAATTTATCTTTTTTAATGTCGGTGGGATTGGCTGGTATTCAAGGACAGGAAATGGCTCCATTAATTGCACTAAAGGCAGTAGGCGCGGAAAGCTGGACCACGTTTTTATCCATCCTCATTTTTGTAAGTGTTGCCAGCTCATTATCCATCACAATCCAGACTGCAGGAGCGCGAGTTATCCAAGCCATGGGGGAACAGGGAGTTTTCTTTCAATTCACAGCGCAATTACACACGCAATTCAAAACACCTGTAAACGCCATTTTGGTTCAAGCTTTTTGGACAATAGTCCTCATGTTTGTATTGGACATTGAAAACCTGGTTGATTCTGCTACTGTGGTCATGATCATGTTTTCAGCCCTTTCAATATCAACTCTACTTAAAGTGCATAAAACTCAAAGTATATCGGGGGGAAATGAAGATGTGTATCGTACACCTTTATTTCCGTTAGTTCCGGTGGCCTACATCATCAGTGCAATTTTTATCAGTTGGGGTGTTATTCAATTTCATGTATCCCAGGGAAGTATTTTACCTGTGTGGGGCTTGGCATTTTTAGGTTTTGGAAGTATCATATATATAATTTGGAAGAAATGGATGTGAAACAATCACTGATCCCTTCAATTCTTGATGGCGCCATGGGTACCGAATTGATCAACCGGGGAGCGGATCTCCCATTACCAATGTGGTCAGCTGACGCCAACTTGAATGACAAAGAGGTTGTTTTAGGTATACATAAAGACTATGCTGCAGCTGGCGTTGATATACTGAGGACAAATACATTTCGTACTACCACGTACACGTATCGCAAAGCTGGTCTATCCCATCAGCGCGCTAAAGAACGAGCGAAAGATAGTTTAATGTCTGCAGTTGACTTGGCAAGAAAAGCAGGTGGTGAATACATCCAAGTTGCCGGTTCCATGACTGCTGTGGAAGATTGCTACAGCCCCGATCTGTTTCCAGGCAAGGGTGCCGCTGAAGATACCTATGGCGAGATTGTGGAATGGTTTACTGAAGCAGGAGTGGATATTTTGCTTTTTGAGACCATGGGGAATATGGCTGAGATCGAGGTTGCTTTATCAGTGAGCCAAAATAATGCAAATCCTCGCTGGTTAAGTCTTATTTTCAAGGATGGTGAACACTTGCTGGATGGAACTGCCTTGATATCATGTTTAAATTATATTGCTGAACAAACCGTTTCCTGCCTGCTGATGAATTGCAATAAAATCGAAACAACGAATAGTGCATTGGATCTTTTCCTGTCACATTGGGAGAGTGATTGGGGATTGTATCCAAATCTGGGCAAAACAGACTTTGATAATGATTATTTTGATATTATAAATGATTCTAACTTTAATGACAATTTTACGAGATATTTGGAGCTTAAACCGGCAGTGCTTGGTGCCTGTTGCGGTTCCACGCCAAAGCATATTCAATTATTAAAAGATATGTTGAGTTAATTCCTTATGGATCTAAAGATCAAACCATTCAACGCTGCAGTAAAAGAATTGTATGAGCACCACAGTCATTTTCATGATGGTGATGCCGGAATCGATTTATTTGTAATCAATGAACAAACGATAAAAGCAGGGGAGTCGACATTCATTCATTTGCAGATTGCTTGCGAAAACACGGTGAATAAACCATATCTGGTTATGCCCCGTTCCAGTATTGCCAAAACACCTCTGCGGTTAAGTAATTCAATTGGATTGATTGATGGTGGCTACCGTGGTGAAATCATGGCTGCTGTTGATAATATCAAAGAGGAAGATTATACAGTGGAACCGGGGCAGCGTTTGTTTCAACTGGTTGCAATGGACGGTTCGCCGATCCATTTTGAGATTGTTGATGAACTATCAGAGACAAGCCGTGGTTCCGGGGGGTTTGGCAGTACAGGGAAGTGATTTAGCACTCTACTATAAAGAGTGCTAAAAAGTATTGATTCACGTTATTATTAACATATAATTTCTTCGCTGCCTACGGGCATTCTACTGGAAGACGAACAATAACTAACAACAAAACAAATAGGAGTTAAATGATGGCTCTGAACATCAAACCATTGGCTGACCGTGTGGTTGTGGAAGCTGCTGCTGCAGAGGAAAAATCCTCTGGAGGTATCATCCTTCCGGACACAGCCCAAGAAAAGCCCCAACAAGGAACAGTCGCGGCTGTCGGTCCTGGCAAAGCCAGCGATGCCGGTACAATTATCGCCATGACTGTTAAAAAAGGTGACAAGGTATTATACGGTAAATATTCCGGTTCTGAAGTCACTCACGATGGAAAAGAATATTTAATCATGCGCGAGAGTGATATTCTCGCCGTCCTGTAAGGAGGATAGAGAAAATGGCTAAAGAAATTACCTATAGTCTAGAAGCGCGTAACGCCCTGAAAGCAGGTGTAGACAAACTGGCCAATGCCGTTAAGGTCACACTGGGCCCTAAAGGCCGCAACGTCGTCATTGAAAAGAAATTTGGCGCGCCCACCATCACCAAGGATGGTGTAACGGTCGCCAAGGAAATTGAAGTTGAAGATAAACTGGAAAATGTCGGTGCCCAGATGGTCCGTGAAGTGGCGTCCAAAACGTCTGATGTTGCCGGCGACGGCACAACCACGGCTACCGTCCTGGCCCAGGCCCTCATCGCCGAAGGTCTGAAAAATGTGACTGCTGGTGCCAACCCCATGTCCATCAAGCGCGGTATTGATGCCGGACGTGATTCTGTTGTTGAAGCATTACAGTCACAAAGTAAGGATCTTCCCGATAGCGAGCAAATTGCTAATGTGGCTACCATTTCTGCCAACGATGACCGTGAAATCGGCGAAAAAATCGCCGAAGCAATGGAAAAGGTCGGCAAGGATGGCGTCATTACTGTGGAAGAAAGCAAAACAGCTGAAACATTCCTCGAATTCGTGGAAGGTATGCAGTTTGATCGTGGATATCTTTCACCTTATTTCGTGACCAATTCTGAATCCATGGAAGCGGAAATGGATGATGCCTATATCCTGATCTATGATAAAAAGCTCAGTAACATGAAAGACTTGCTACCGTTATTGGAAAAAGTCGTCCAGACCGGTAAGCAGATCATGATCATCGCTGAAGATGTGGAAGGTGAAGCATTGGCTACACTCGTGGTGAATAAATTGCGTGGTACGTTTAAAGTATTGGCAGTGAAAGCACCGGGATTTGGTGATCGTCGTAAAGCGATGCTTGAAGATATCGCCGTTTTAACTGGCGGAACAGTTGTTTCTGAAGATGCCGGTTATAAACTGGAAAATGCGACACTTGAATATCTAGGAACTGCTAAACGCGTTGTGTCTGATAAAGATGATACAACTATCGTTGATGGTGGTGGTACGAAAGATGCCATTGTGGCCCGTATAAACGAGATCAAAGTTCAGATTGATAAAACAACTTCTGATTACGATCGTGAAAAGCTACAGGAACGCTTAGCCAAACTTTCCGGCGGTGTTGCTGTTGTCAATGTGGGTGCTGCCACGGAAGTGGAAATGAAAGAAAAGAAAGCCCGTGTGGAAGATGCTTTGCACGCAACCCGTGCTGCTGTGGAAGAAGGTATTATTCCCGGTGGTGGTGTGGCGTTATTAAGAGCGCAATCTGCTTTAGATAAATTGAAAGTTGATGGTGGTCAATCCGTAGGTGTTGCTATACTGCGTCGTGCTCTCGAAGAGCCCATCCGCCAGATTTGCAGCAATGCAGGTGCTGAAGCGTCCATCGTTGTACAAAATGTACGTGAAGGAAAAAGTGCGCATGGTTTTGACGCCCGTGATGAAAGTTACGTGGATATGTTCAAAGCCGGTATCATTGATCCCACTAAAGTAGCCCGCGTGGCTGTAGAAAATGCCTGCTCCATTGCCGGTATGGTTCTGACCACTGAAGCTGCTGTAACAGAGATTCCTGAAAAGGAATCGCCAATGCCTCCAATGGGTGATCCTGGAATGGGCGGCATGGGCGGAATGATGTAATTCCAATCATAATGCTAAAAAGCCTTCCCGGTTTATCGGGAAGGCTTTTTTATTTCTACTCGTTGACTGGAGAACAAAACGGGGAGTAACTTTATTTTTCTCATGGGGATCATTCGTTTAAAGAACATGCAGTTTTACGGCTACCACGGTGTCAGTGAATCGGAAAAACACCTGGGCGGTAAATTTGAAGTGGACGTGGAAATGAGTATGGATCTAAAAGAAGCCTGCGCGGCTGACAACTTGGATGCAACCGTTGATTATGAAGCGGTTTATAATATTGTGGATGGATGTGTTAAGAATGATAAATTTTATTTAATTGAAGCTTTGGCTGATTCAATTGCCCGGGAAACGTTTACCCATTTTGCTATAGCTGAAATAACAGTACGCGTCCGCAAACCACATGCGCCCATTAACGGCATGCTGGATACAGTCGAAGTTGAAATTTCCCGTAATAGGGAAGATTATGCCTGAACGTGGTTTTTTATCATTGGGCTCAAATCTTGGTGACCGTGAAGCGAATCTTGCCGGCGCCATTACAGCATTGTCTACCTACCACGAAATAAATGAAATAAAAAGCGCATCTTTTTATAGCAGTCCGCCCCTGTATAATGCAGACCAGCCGGATTTTTTGAATACGGTTGTATCCTATGCAACGGATTTTTCCGCTTTTGATTTATTCGATGCCTGCCAAAATGTAGAAAAATTGCTGGGCCGTCCGGATACACGAGAAAAAAATGAACCGCGCACCATTGATATTGATATCATGATCTACGGCAGTTCATTCCTGGAAACAGATCAATTAAGCATTCCCCATCCTGACCTTGCGAATCGTAAGTTTGTATTGGTCCCCTGGGCTGAACTTGCACCTGATTTCAAAATTCCTGTTATCAATATTACCGTAACTGAATTATTGAGCCTTTGCCCGGACCCATCCCATGTGAGCAAACACGTGATGGAAAAAAACGCATGAGAAATTTGTATTACGTTGCCATCGAAGGGCCTATCGGCGTGGGCAAGACCAGCCTGGCGAATTTATTATCGGAACGCTTGGGGGCACGTCTGATCCTTGAAGGGTTTGATGAAAATCCGTTCCTGGCAGATTTTTACGAAGAACCGGAAAGATATGCTTTCCAGACACAGCTTTTCTTTTTGCTCCAGCGCTACCAGCAGCAGCAGGAATTACGCCAGGTGGATATGTTCCATAACCTGCTTATCGCTGATTATATGTTTGTAAAGGATCGGCTGTTCGCATCGCTGAATTTGGATGAAAAGGAAATGACGCTCTATGATACAGTGGCTAACCTATTGGAAAAAAATGTGATCAATCCAGACCTGGTTATCTATTTGCAGGCGGACACCAATACACTTATGCGCAACATTGCGCGCCGGGGCCGGGAAATGGAAAAAAATATTTCAGAAGAGTATATCGATGCCCTGAACCAATTGTACACGGAATATTTTTTCCGCTACCAGGATACACCGCTGGTGATAATAAATACCAACAATATTGATTTTGTCCATAACCAAGGAGACCTGGATGAAGTGATCAATTATATCCGCCAGCCGGTGACCGGCACAAAGTTTTTCAATCCCGTTGCCCAATAGACCATGTTAAAAACCTTTTTAATCCTAGTATTGATATTTGCCGGTTACAGGTTATTGAAAAATGTCCGCATGCTGCAAAAGACTTCCCGGAAAAAAGATAAGACTGATTACGGGAAAATGGATATCCAGGACGCTGATTATAAAGAGATAAATGATGAATAAATATGTATCAGCTCTATTTAGTGATTGCAGTAAATGCACCAATTACGGCTTGCTGGTTTTGAGAATCGGTATCGCCTGGTTGATGATTACCAATCACGGCTGGGGTATGATCATCGGTGGGCCTGAACGCTGGGCGGGAGTTGGTAAATTTGGTATGCAGCATTTAGGGATAAATTTTTTGTATACATTCTGGGGATTCATGGCGGCATTTTCTGAATCCATTGGTGCATTGCTGATTGGTGTGGGTTTTTGTACGCGGATCGCAGCAGGATTACTCATGATCACCATGCTGGTGAGTACGAACATGCATATCACAACTGGAAAAGGCAGTCCCGAAATGGCCTTGGCATATGCGTTTATTTGTGCCGCGTTAGTTGTAAGCGGCGCTGGTGACTTGAGTTTAGATAAAAAATGGTTTGCAGCTAAAAAATGAAAGCTGTCCGCATTCATGAACATGGCGGTGTCGATGTCCTGCAAGTTGACGATATTCCTAAACCCGAACCGGGCCCTGGCCAGGTACTAATCCATTTAAAAACCTCTGCGCTTAATCATCTGGATATCTGGGTGCGAAATGGGTTTCCCGGTATATCTCTGCCCATGATTTTAGGCAGTGACGGTGCCGGGCAAATTTGCACAGTTGGCGAGAGTGTTACACGGTTTAAAGCGGATGATGAAGTGCTTATCCAACCCTTAGTCTACTGCGGTGCATGCCGCAACTGCCAGGCTGGGAATGAGAATATGTGCGCAACGATGGGTATCCTGGGTGAATCCACTAACGGCACCAACTGTGAATTCATTGTCCTTGATGAAAAATTTGTGGAGCCAAAACCAGACAATATTTCCTTTACCGAAGCGGCAGCATTTCCCCTTGTGGGCCAAACGGCATACCAGATGCTTGTCAAGCGAGCGCAAGTTCAGCCTGGAGAAAATGTGCTGGTGTGGGGCGCCGGTTCTGGAGTAGGACACATGGCAGTCCAGATTGCAAAAATAGCTGGTTGTAACGTAATTGCCACGGCCGGTACCGATGAAAAGTGCAGTTTTGCCAGGGACTTGGGTGCTGATTTGGTCGTGCATCATTATAACGATAATGTTGCCGGGGTAATAAAATCATTTTGCGGTAAAGTGGATGTTGTCTTTGAACATGTAGGTAAGGCGACGTGGGATGTATCTATGAAAGTGCTAAAAAATGGCGGACGGGTGGTCACCTGCGGAGCGACAACAGGACCGAATGTTGCCATTGACCTGCGGTATTTATTTTTCAAGCAGCAGTCAGTATTGGGCTCAACTATGGGTGATGCGGATTCATTTACACAGGTCATCAAGCTCGTGGAAGAAGGACAATTGAAACCCCGAATTGATAAAACTTTTTCCTTGGATGATATAGCTTCAGCGCATGAATATCTGGAAAACAGCGAACAGTTTGGAAAAGTAGTTATAACCATATGAAAAAATTAATTCTTATAATATCTATAATTAGTACTTTGCATGCAGTTGATGGTTACAAGGGCTTCGGCCTGCAGGTTGGCGAGCAGGGAACAGGAATATTTTATCACCAAGTTTGGTATTCCAACAATACACTGCAATGGCTTTTTCACAGTCGATTCTTCGATGTAAAGGGTGAAGATTTTATGATGGTGTACGATCCTTATACAAATCAATATCGTTCATCAGGTGATAAGTACGTTCTGATTGTCCCCATGTTTGGCGGTGTAAAATATTTCCCCTTTGCTGACAAGATTGCCAATAATTTTGCACCCTTTCTTGGAGTCCAGGCAGGGCCTGTCTTGACCATTGATGGTGCTGATAGTGATAAATTCATGGAGCGCTGGAAAAGGTCCAGGGGTTTTTGGACATTTGGAGCAAACGTGGGTGTCGGTGCCGATTTCCTGATGATGAATAATATGATTGTATCTGTTGGCGCCGGGATAGATTTTCTACCCATGGATGGTGAAGTGGATGGCGAAAAAAATTACAGCGGAGCCATAATACATGTGGGTTTCAACTGGCGGCGCTGATGGCCGGCGAGCACTTTTTTTATATATCCCCTAATCAAATTACCGGAAATCGCTTTACCCTTGATACTGGAGAAGGGCATCATGCTGTAAATGTTTTGCGCCTGCAGGTGGATGATGAGATTTGGCTGGTGGATGGCGTGGGGACTGCGTATAAGGGGATCATTACAGAAAACGGCAGGTCTGTTACCGGTGATATTTTAGAAAGGATCCCGAATCATGCTGAAGCAAGAATAACCATGCATTTGGCGGTGGGCTTGATCAAACGGGACCGTTTTGAGTGGCTGTTGGAAAAAGCAGTTGAATGCGGCGCTGCTTCCATCACTCCTTTAATTTTGGACAAGTGTGTAAAAAAATCATTGAATATGGAACGCTCACAAAAAATTGTACAGGCAGCTGCCAAACAATGCGGACGAAGTCTATTTCCTGGATTGCATGAACCCACTACTCTGGATAATTATTTGCGTGACAGGCCAGGCGTAACGATTTGCCTGCAAAACACAGGAGACATAGGGCTTGCAAATTGGCAGATGGAACAATCATTACGTGAGGTAAGCGTAATGATTGGGCCGGAAGGAGATTTTTCGGAAAATGAAATGGATGTTATTAGAAATAACTATATAGATATAGTAACCTTGGGCAGCAGGCGCCTGCGGACAGAGACTGCGGCTATAACAGCATTGAACATTATTGAATATGGAGGTTAGGTATGGATAATTGCCTTTTCTGTAAAATAGTTGCCGGTGATATACCGACTGATACCGTTTATGAGAATGATCAAGTTTTAGCCTTCCGGGATATTGACCCCAAAGCACCTACACATATTCTCATAATACCCAAAGAACATATTTCCACAACGAATGATTTGGCTGAAGCTCATAAGACACTCATGGGTGAAATGTTGCTGGCCGCAAAAGAAATTGCAGGGCAGGAGGGTATTGCCGATTCAGGTTACCGGACGGTTTTTAATTGCAACAGTGATGGGGGACAGACGGTTTACCACATTCACCTGCATTTGCTTGGCGGTCGGCAGATGAAATGGCCACCGGGGTAAAATGTAGCATTCTCCTCTAAAAATACATAAATTCCACTACCACAGATCATCCAAACCAGTACTAAGTGTATATATCAGATCTAAACATCCACGGGTTTAAATCCTTCGCCAAGAAGGATATCCTAAAATTTGGAGAAGGCATCACCGCCATCGTCGGCCCCAACGGCTGCGGAAAAACCAATATCGTAGACGCCATCCGCTGGGTCCTGGGCGAGCAGAAATACAGCGTCCTCCGCAGCGGTAAGATGGAAGATGTTATTTTCAGCGGTGCTGATTCCACCAAACCATTAAACGTTTGCGAAGTATCCCTCACTGTCCACAATAATAAAGGAAAACTGCCTCTGGAGTATAACGATGTGGAGATTGGCCGCCGTGTGTTCCGCAACGGAGATAGTGAATATTATATCAACAGGGCCCCCTGCAGATTAAAAGATATCCAGGACCTGTTCATTGATACGGGCATGGGAGCTGATGCCTATTCGGTCATCGAGCTGAAAATGATTGAGCAGATCCTGTCCGAGACCACCGAAGACCGTAAGCGCATGTTCGAGGAAGCCGCTGGTATTAATAAATACAAGCACCAGCGAAAATTAACTTTAAGAAAATTTGAAGCAGTCCGAACAGACCTGGAACGGATAAATGATATTATTACTGAAGTGGAATCCAAGGTCAAGGCACTGGCATTGCAGCTAAAGCGCTTCGAGCGCCATGAAAAATTATCTACTGAACTCTGCCAGCGTGAGATCGCCCTGGCATTTGTCAAGATCAAAGAATACGAAGAGGTCGCCGCACCACTTAAAAAGAAGATCCAGGACTTCAAGCACCTGCGAGAATCCACCGCCACCGAAACGTCGATCCATGAAAAAGAACTGGATCAGCTGAAATCAGTTTATCAAAACCAACAACAGGAATTGGACGACCTGCGCAGTGCTATCGCAAAAGAAGAGGAAGTACGTGATAAAGCCCAACGGGATGTATTGGTAGCTTCTGAAAAACGGAGCAGCGCTGAAGCGGCCGTTGAACGCTTAAACCGTGAAAAATCCACAAATAAAAATCGCATTACCCAGTTGAAAGAACATGTTGATGATTATGAAATGGAGAACCGGGAGCTCCTTCCGCAGATCGATGACCAATTGGGAATCTATAAAAAAGAAAAAACAGCGTTTGAATCCCTGGATAAAAAATATAAACAAGCCCAACAAGATGTAGATACATTGCAAAACAAGCGTTGGGATGAGCAACGAAAGTTAGTTGACGGGGAATCCTTATACAAGCGCACTGAAGATATGCTCGGTGAAAAAGAAAACCGCTTACAAACTCTGCAAGAAAGAGAATCAAAACTAAAGCAGGACCATAATGATTTCGAAAAGAATCAGAAAACGAATGAAAAAAGTATAGCTGAATTACAAAAAAAACGTGAACATCAAAGTTTAACTCTGGAAAAGATCTCTTCAACAGTCAAAACACTGGAATTGGATGAGCAGGAAGCCATTCGCCATGAACATAGCTTGAAAACAAGATATGAAGGATTGCTCAACCAAATACAGTTCTATGAACATTTATTGGAATCAAAGGAAGGATATCCTAGTGGAGTTAAATATATGCTGGATCATCCCCAGGATTTCACAGGCGTGCATGGTGTATGTGCAGAATTACTGGATGTGGATAAAAAATATCAAAGTGTTATTGAGAGCATTTTGGGCTCAACTGCAGGTTGTTTGGTGGCTGATAATAGGCGGACTGCATTAAACATACTGCAAACTCTTAAGGAACAAAAACAGGGCAGCGCCTCCATTCTGCCTTTAAAAGAAATTTCAGCATTAGGGAATAAACAGGGTAAAATACCCAATAACAAATTAGTGGTGGCGTGTGCAACAGATGTTGTCAAAGCTGATAAGAAATATAATGTTTTAGTAAACGCTTTACTGGGTAGAGTGCTGATAGTAAATGACATTGCTCAGGCTCTTAAGGATAAATCATTGTCCGGTTGGGATTTTATAGACATGGACGGCACTTTCGCCGGGACGAATATGATCATTAAACGGACCAATAAAAGCAAAGGATTGGTGGGCAGAAAAGAGACCTTGAAGTCGCTGCAAGCCCAATTGGACCAGAATAAAAAAGATCAATTGCTCCTCGAGACGACATTATCCAAGGTACTGGCTGACCTGGAAAAAGGAAGGGAAGAAAAGAGCAGACAATCCTCTATTATTGAAGGCTTGAACATTGAACTCCACACCCTTGAACAACAGGCAATGCAGCACACCATTCGTGTGGAACAGCTGGAGGAACAAAAAGCGGCCATTGTCAGTGAGATTGGGGAAACGAATGCGGCTATTGCATCATTAAAAGTATCCCTGAAAAAATTATCACCTTCAGCAGAAAAAGGAGAAAGGGTTCTTTCTAAACTGGCCGAGGATCTTACCAAGGCTAATGATGCACTCTTGGAAATTCGCAATAAACGAGATGAATTTCATAAACAGGTCCAGGACCTGCGCATTGAAGTATTAAACTTGGAGAATCAGCGGGATAATCTCCTATTTCAGAAACGTACAGCTGAAGAATCAGCAGCTGAATTGACCAAACGGCAGAATGAAATTGATCAAGAGATCAAGGAACTTGAACAGTTGCAAAAGAGCCTGAAAAAACAAGTTGCTGCTGATAATCAGGCTTTACAAAAGGCTGGCGCAATCGTTACTAAAAGACGCTCCATACTGGATCTGAAAAAGGAAACAGTTCAAGAAACGTTCAATGAAATTGAGGGCATACAAACAAAGATTCGCGAAGAACAACACAGCCGTGAAAGTTTGCTGGAAGATCTGAAATCCGCAGAACTGGAGATATCAGAGATCGAACAACGAATCAAGATCATTGCCGAACGGATCAGGGACCGCTATGATAAAAAAATTCCCAAGGAAATGAAAATAGAAGAATCTATTTTTGAGTTGGAAGAGCGGATCGAAAAGATCAACCGCAGTATCGAGAATATAGGCCCCATTAATATGGCTGTGAAGGATGAACATGATGCCGAGACTGAACGGTTGGAGTTATTGGAAGAACAGAAAGCCGACCTTATTGAATCTGAAGAAAACTTGTGGGAGACCATTCAAACGATTGATAGTGAAGCACGTAAACTGTTTATAGAAACATTTGACCAGATCAAGGTCAATTTTGAAAAACTATTTTCCATGTTCTTTGAAGGCGGAAAAGGGTCCTTGACCCTGGTAGGCGATCCCGATCCGCTGGAAGCAGATATTGCCATTCACGCGCAGCCTCCCGGGAAAAAGAACAATTCTTTACGAATGCTTTCGGCCGGTGAAAAGTCTCTCACTGCTATTGCACTGCTTTTTGCTATCTATCAGTATAAACCAAGTCCTTACTGTATTCTGGATGAGGTTGACGCACCATTGGACGATGTTAATATTCGCAAGTTCACAAAGGTCCTGGAGGCATTTGCAGATGAAACTCAATTCATCGTTGTTACACACAACAAGCTGACCATGGAAGCTGCCAATTACCTCTTCGGTGTGACCATGGAACAAAAAGGGGTGTCCAAGCTCGTTTCTGTCAAGTTTGACGCTTGATATTTTTCATTCTATTTTATTGAATCCCTAAAGAGAAATACTTAATTTTACAGGCTTTAATCGAGCCGAAATTCTATGTTTGAACAAATTACAGATCGTTTTGATGATATTTTCCGCCGTCTCCGGGGACTGGGGAAGATCACTGACAGCAATATCCAGGAAACAGCGCGGGAGATCCGTCGAGTGCTACTGGAAGCAGATGTGAACCTGAAGGTCGCCCGTGAATTCATTACCCACGTCCAGGAGAAAGCTGAAGGAACGAAGGTTCTTAAATCCATCAAGCCCGGGGAACAATTCATCAAGATCATCCATGAGGAACTGGTCCATGTTTTAGGTGATGAAACGTCCGAATTGGATCTGAAGGGAAAACCAGCTGTCATCCTCATGGCTGGACTCCAGGGATCAGGAAAAACGACCACTTGTGCAAAATTGGCTAAAATGCTAAAATCGAATAGTAAAAAAGTTTTACTGGCTGCCGCTGATGTATATCGTCCTGCGGCTATTGAACAATTGCAGTCATTGGGCCAGCAAATTGATGTACCAGTATATGATGAAGGCCTTGTTGATCCAGTTGCTATTTGCAAGAATGCCTTGGATAAGGCCAAAAAAGATAAAATGGATGTGGTGATCCTGGATACAGCCGGACGACTCCATATTGATGGTGAAATGATGGAAGAGATCCAGCAGATCGCCGATGAAACATCTCCAAATGAGGTTTTATTCGTAGCAGACAGTATGACCGGGCAAGATGCCGTTACATCAGCCAAAGCATTTTCTGAAGCATTGCCATTAACCGGTACGATACTGACAAAATTGGATGGTGATGCCCGGGGAGGTGCAGCAGTATCGATCCGACACGTAACAGGCACTCCCATCAAATTTGCCGGTGTATCAGAAAAAATAGCAGGCCTTGAGCCATTTAATCCAAAACAAATGGCGGACAGAATCCTTGGGTTCGGAGATGTCATCAGCCTTGTTCAGAAAGCTGAAGAGATAGCCGATGAAAAAACGGTCAAAAAGCTCGAAAAGAAGATGCTCAAAAATGAATTTGATCTGGAAGATTTTCAGCTGCAGTTAAAACAGCTTAAAAAAATGGGGTCGCTCCAGCAATTAGTGGGGATGATGCCGGGAATGAATCGTAAACTGTTAAAAGGCATGAACATGGATGACAGCCAATTGTCATGGACAGAAGCTATTATCAATTCCATGACTGTTGAAGAACGTAAGCACCCCAGTTTGATCGATGGCAGTCGCCGCAAACGAATCGCTAAAGGTTCAGGCCGGTCATTGCAAGAAGTCAACCAATTATTAAAGCAGTTTACGCAAATGAAAAAAATGATGAAACAATTTGGAAAAATGAAGCCCGGCAAAATGCCGCTGGGCAACTTCGCAGGAATAAGCTAAAAGGAGAACGAATTGGCTACTAAAATAAGACTGAAACGCATAGGACGCAGAAACAGACCGTTTTACCGCATTGTGGTTATGGATGAAAGGGCTCGCCGTGACGGTGCTGCCATTGAGGAATTGGGCTGGTTCAACCCATTGGAAATAGATGATGAAAAGAATTTATCTCTTAAAGAAGACAGGATTTTACATTGGCTGGGAGAAGGTGCCCAAACCACAGAAACAGCTCATAATATTTTAAAACGAACAGGCCTGGCCCACCGTTGGCATTTGATCAGCAAGGGACTAGACGATGCTGCTGTTGAAAAAGAAATGAAAAAATGGGCATTGGAGCGTGAAGAAGTGGTAAAAAGCAGGGCAGAAAATGTGGCTAAAAAAGCGGAAGAAAAACAGCAAGCCGCAGAGCAAGAAGCTGAAGCCGCTGCTGCAGCCGAAGCAGTAGAAGAAACTCCTGTTGAAGCAACAGAAACTAAAGAAGCAGAAGCAGTTGCAGAAACACAAGAAGATGATACAACCGAAGAAGATCAAACTGATGAAGCAACAGCTGAACCCGTAACAGAGGATGCACCTGCAGAGGAATCCGCAGATGAGTCGATGGAAGAAGCTACAGAAGAACCAGTAGCAGAAGAGACATCAGAAGAAAAAACAGATGAAAAACCTCAAGCTGAGGAAGGCGAAACTGCAGAAGCAGTTGCAGAAACACCTGAAGTAGCAGAGGAAGTTGCAGAGGACTCCAGTGACGAAACGGCTGAAGAAGAACCGGCAGAAGAGGCGACAAAAGAAACCAGTGCTGAGGAACCGGTAGCTGAAGAAGGTGAAGCAGAAGAATCAGCTGAAGCAACGCCGACGGAGGAAGAAAAAGCCGAAGATAGTTCTGAAGAAGAAAGTACTGATGAAGAAGCTAAAGAGGAGCCAGCTGAGGACAATGGTGCTGATGAAGAGGAAGTTGAAGAAGGAAAAACAGAAGACGAAGCTCCTGTAGAAGAAGCAGTTGAAGAAACCGAAACAGCAGCTGATGAGCCACAAGAAGAAGATGAATCGGAAGCAGAAGAAGAAGCCTCTGACGCTGAAGGAGAAACCCCAGCCAAAGAGGATGCGGCTGAAGAGAAAGCAAGTGAGGAAACGGAAGAAGCAGAAGCTACTGAAGAAGAGTCGACCGAGGAAGAAGCTGAAGAAGCAGCGGAGGAAGAAGTACCAGTAGAAGAATCATCTGAAGAAGATGAAACTCCTGAAGAAGAAAATTCCACAGAAAAAGACACCGAACCAGAAGAAGAGGAAGAAGAATCTTCAAAGGAAGATAAAGAGGAAAAATAGCGACGATTTGGTTGCAAGGAGACTGACATGAAGGATATGATCGAAGTTGTAGTGAAACAGTTAGTAGATAAACCGGACGAAGTCCAAGTAAATACCGTGGAAACAGAACAGCGTATTATCTACGAATTGACAGTTGGTGAAGGCGATTATGGTAAAGTGATTGGCAAGAAGGGCCGGAATATTTCCGCATTAAGAACTCTCGTATTCGCCATCAATGCTAAAGAAGGGGGCAAGCGCGCCCGGTTGGATGTCATTGACTGATATGTCGAAGAAAAAAGTACACCCAATCGCAACCATTTCTCGCGTGAGCGGTCGCCACGGTGAAGTTCGCCTGCAGCCTCTCTCACGGTATTTCGATGAATATATCGAAACACGCGATTTGCGTATTGGTTTTGATATGGACATGGTAAGAGAGATCAAATTATCAAAAGCCATAGGCCAGGGGAAAAAACGTCGTTTTAAATTTGAGGGCATACTTTCCCGTGATGAAGCAGAGACTTTGATCGGTCAAACGCTGTATGCTGAAGGCCGTGAAGGGGATAATGCAGAATTGATCTCCAAAGATCTGCTGGGATACAGTGTAATCACTGAATCGGGTGAACTGGTAGGGAACCTGGCAGATATTCTCTGGCTGCCGTCCAATGATGTTTATGTGATCCAAGATGGAGAAAATGAAAAATTGATCCCGGTGATCAAAGAAATTATTATTGGTGTGGACCATTTATTACGGGTGATCATGATCGCGCCCATGGAAGGACTATTGTGAAAAAGATTGCCATCATTACACCCGTCCCGGAGATGGTCAATGCCATCATCGAACAAAGTATGCTGCGCAAAGGGGCTGAGGAGAAAGTGGTGGAATATAATGTCGTGGATCTCCGGGAATTCGGTAAGGGTAATTACAGGCAGATCGATGATACCCCTTTCGGCGGCGGTAGCGGCATGGTCATGATGGCGGAACCGTTGATGTCTGCCGTAGAGTCTTCATTGGAATGGATCAATGATGAAAATGTTCGAGTTGTCTTTCCGTCACCTCAGGGTCAAACGTGGAACCACAATGCTGCTGAATCATTCAGCGAACATGACCACACAATTTTTATTTGCGGACATTACAAGGGAATCGATCAGCGTGTCATCGAAAAATACGTGACCAACGAATTTTCAATCGGTGATTTTGTGGTCACCAGCGGGGAGATCCCGGCCATGATCATGATCGATTCCATGGTGCGGTTGATGCCGGGAGTGTTGAATTCCAGGGAATCAGCAGAAACGGATTCATTCTATAATGACCTGCTGGACAATCCCCATTTTACCAAACCCCGGGAAGTGGATGGCATGAAGGTGCCGGATCTATTATTGAACGGTCACCATCAGGAGATCCATGACTGGAGGCAGTCACAAAAAGAAAAAATTACAGAGGAAAAACGCCCGGACCTGTGGCGTTCATATTTAGAAAAAAGCGCAATATCGGAGTAAATGATGAATAAATTACAAGAAGTTGTTCAAGACCAGTTAAAAACAGATATTCCTGAATTCAATGCAGGAGATACTATAGAACTGGATATGCGCGTCGTTGAAGGCGGCAAAGAACGGATCCAGAAATATCGCGGTGTCGTAATCGCCAGGAAAGGCGGCGGAATCGAAGAAACCATTACTGTTCGTAAGATCTCAAATGGTGTCGGAGTGGAGCGTATTTTCCCGTTACACTCACCCATGATCGCCAATTTGAACGTGGTCCGTCGCGGTAAGGTCCGCAGGGCCAAATTGCATTATCTACGCGGTAGATCGGGTAAAGCAACCCGTATCACTGAAAAGAGATAATGTAGAGACTATTTTACTTGCAGAACCCTCATTGGTTTTTGACCGGTGAGGGTTTTTTTGTTATGACTCTGTTTAAACGGTAACTGGTATAGTAGTAACTGGTAGTTGTGTAAATTGTGTAGAATATATTTGATTGATACATACCAATAACCAGTTACCAATCACAATTAACCAATAATGAATAGATTTGAAAAAATAGTCCTGGGTATTACCGGTGGCAGCCATTTATCCGTCCATGCGTTGATGCTGGCGCTGCCGAGCCTCATCCCCATTCTGCGGGATGAATTCAACACCGGTCTGGATACGCTCGGTCTTGTGGTCACTGTAAGTGCTTTTATGTTTGGAGTGGGTGCCATTCCCGCCGGCTGGGCTGAACGCAAGCTGGGCGGACGGACACTTTTATTTTTGTATCTATTTGGATCAGGTCTATCTGCTGTTCTTGTATCATTATCAGATACGTTTACCATGTTGATTGTTAGCCTCGGACTCATGGGCTTTTTCTGCAGTATTTATCATCCTGCCGGCCTGACGCTCATTTCTCATCGTGTAAATGCTCTGACCAAGGGTATGGCAACACATGGAATCTTCGGTACCATAGGGTCAGCAGCTGGCCCAATCATGGCCACAGCGTTAGCTTCACTTATTTCCTGGCGTGCATCTTATGCTTTTCTTGGCGTGTTCAATGTGTTGCTTGGACTTCTCACAATTATTACCATTCCGAAACAAAGGCATAGTAGTGCAGAGCATAATACTGAAAACCGTGTTGAAAAAACTAATCGTCCGGCACTGATTTTCTTCTATATAACTAATATGTTCATGGGCATGGCATATTACGGTTTTACTACATTTATGCCCACCCATTTTGCCGAGAATACGAACCATTTTCTGCCTTTCATTTCCAACACCATGAAAGCAGGCATTTTCCCTACAATGGTATTCCTTGCCGGAATTGTTGGTCAACTTATTGGCGGTCGGCTGGGTAGCCGATACAATCGGCCCAAAATGCTCATGATAATGGTGGCTGTGAATATCCCGTTTTTATTGCTTATGGGCTATACTTCAGATTTGATGCTGGTTGTGTCCGGTTTATTCATGGGTATGGCTTTCTTTTCTAATCAGCCCATAAGCAATACACTCATTGCAGAATTCACCCACAGTGCCAACAGGGGGCTGGGCTATGGTGTTAGCTTTTTTATAAGCTTTGGGATTGGTTCATTGGCTGCCGGTTTTGGCGGATATATTGCTGAAAACATGGGCGTTGCTTCCGTTTTTCCTGTGATGGGCTTGTTATTAATCCCGGGGCTCTTTACCAGTTACATGATCATAAAGAAATCATGATGGTTATTTTATCTTCAAATGTTCATCAATTTCCTATATAATAATGAGCAAAAACCAACTCCAGCAACTGCCATCTGTATCTGAAGTATTACTTGAAGTATCGTTAGATAACAGACATCATAATAATTATATAACAAAAATTATTAATTCAGAAATTTTTAGATATAGAGTTGAAGCTAAAGCAGGAAAATTAAAACTTAAACGCAGTCAGATTGTTGATGCAATTAAAAATGAAATTAGTCGATTGGCTGAACCTTCCATGAAAAATATCATTAACGGTACTGGTGTAGTGCTGCATACTGGTTTTGGCCGGGCGCCGCTGTCAAAGAAGATCATTGCCAATGCTGCCAAACGTTTGGAGGGATACGTAAATCTTGAATTCAACCTAGATTCCGGTAAGCGGGGTGAGCGGTTGGACCATATCAATGAGTTGCTGTCTGCCATCTGTGGTTCGGAAGCTAGTTTAATGGTCAATAATAATGCTGCGGCTGTTCTCATTGCTTTGAATACATTCGCCGAAGGGAAGGGTGTCATCGTTTCCCGAGGACAGGAAGTGGAGATCGGCGGATCATTCCGTATTCCCGACGTGGTGCGGAAAAGCTACTGTAATCTCGTGGAAGTGGGTACTACCAACCGCACCCATCTGAAGGATTACGAAAAAGCCATCACCAAGAACACCGGCGCCATCCTCTGGGCCCACACCAGCAATTACGTGGTCCGGGGCTTCACCAAGGAAGTGTCCCTCACAGAATTGGCATCATTGGCGAAAAAGAAACGGATCTCCTTGGTAGCCGATCTTGGTTCCGGCGCCTTGGTGGATATGGTAAAAATGGGCCTCCCCTCGGAAAAATTGGTGGCGGATGTGGTGAAGGCCGGCGCCGATGTGATCACATTCTCCGGTGATAAACTACTGGGTGGACCTCAATCCGGGCTCATCGTGGGTAAGAAAAAATACGTGAATACCATCCACAACAATCCCCTTTACCGCACGTACCGCTGTGATAAGTGGACCATTGCCCTCATGGAAGAAACACTGCGGACCTATCGTTCAGATCAGAAGGTCAGTGGTGATAATCTGTCCCTGAAACTACTGACCACATCCCGAAAGACCTTGATGAAACGGGGAGCAACGATCTTGAAAGGATTATCCAAAAAGATGATCAACGACCTGGGAGTTTCATTGGTGGAATCTGTAGTGGAAGCCGGAAGCGGTTCCCTGCCGGTGGAGACCATCCCCAGTGCAGCGTTACAATTCAAGCCAAAATCCATGTCAGTGTCTAAACTGGCCAAGGCATTTCGCACGGGAAACATCCCAGTAGTGGGTTTTACCAAAGGGAATACATTCACCATTGATCTGAAAGCGGTACTGCCGAATCAAATAAAAAAACTTATACAAGCTATCCAGGAGGTCTAATGACCCAAGTTGTCATCGGCACTGCCGGGCATATTGACCACGGCAAGACAGCCTTGGTAATGGCACTTACCGGTACGGACACCGACTGTTTGGCGGAGGAAAAAGCTCGGGGCATGACCATAGACCTGGGATTTGCTTTCTTAAATGAATACGTGACCATTATTGACGTTCCAGGTCACGAGAAATTCATCCGCAATATGGTGGCAGGTGTGTCCACCATCAATATTGCCCTGCTGGTGGTGGCCGCCGATGACGGCATCATGCCCCAGACGCGGGAGCATGTACATATTCTGAAACTTTTAAAAATTCCTCAATGTGTTATAGCCCTGACAAAAGTAGATCTTGTGAAAGATAGTGAATGGCTGGACCTGGTTGAATTGGAGGTCCGGGAATTGACGGAAGGCATTTTTGACAGCGTGGATGTGATCCGGACTTCTGTCCAGACCAACGAGGGGATCGATGAATTAAAACAGGTATTGGAATCAAAGGCAGCTGCAGTTCAGCAGTCAGAAAAAGAGGGCTTTTTTCGGCTCCAGGCAGACCGTGTCTTTTCCATGACAGGCTTCGGCACTGTGGTGACAGGGACCGTCATTTCCGGTGGATTGAAAAAAGGGGAAACTTTGGATGTCCTTCCCGGGAATATTTCATCCAAGGTCCGAGGGATCCAGTCCCATGGGGCAGATGTTGAGTCTGTACATCGGGGTGATCGGACAGCGGTGAATCTTTCGGGCGTGGAAGCGGATAAAATCTTCCGCGGGTCAGAACTGGCGACTCCCGGAAAACTGCACGCGGTAAAGAAATTCACAGCTCACATCCAGCTCACAGTGGACATGAAAAAGGATGTGAAGCACAGACAGCGGGTGAGAGTCCATTTGGGTACAAACGAGGTTATGGCACGTGTGTATTTAACATCGAGCAAGAAAATGTCCGCCGGCAGTTCGGGAAATGTTATACTTGCTCTGGAAAAACCAACCGTGGCTGCTGTGGAAGATCGTTTTGTCATGCGTTCATATTCTCCCATGCACACCATTGGAGGGGGGACGGTGTTGACCACATTGATCCCCAAGAATGTGAAGATCGGGAAATGGGTGTCTGAATTGGATTTGAACTTGGAAAAAAGGTTTGGTCAATTAGTTGCAACATTTAACCTTTCCCCAAAAACGGTTCATGACTGGGGACTTGTACTGCACATGACGGAAAAACGCGTCAGGGAATTGGTGAAAAAAACAGGACTGAAAACATCCCGACAGAATTTTATTTATACGGATGAAAATTTGCAGGATTGTATTGAATGGGTCATAGGATGCCTTGAAAAGTACCATGAGAACAATCCCCTCCGGAAAGCCATGTCTGTGGATGTGCTGAAACAGGAAACAGGATTGAGTGAAAAATGGCTGGCGGAAGTGCTGGAGATCATGGAAAACGATGGCTTCATTCGTTCAGCCGGAACGGGAGTGGCATTGGCCAGTCATGCAGTGGAACTGGAAGGCGGAACGGCAGACGTATCCCGGAAATTGGAAGAACAAATGATAAAAAATGGATTCACTCCTCTGACAACTGAAGAATTATCCGGCTCATTGAAAAGGGGGCATAAGGACATCCTGGAGATCCTCCACGTCTTAAAGAGCGAAGAAACAGTGGTAGAGATCGAAAATGGTGTCTGGATGCACAGCCAAAACATGGCTAAACTGCGCCAGGAGATGAGTAACCATTTTCACACCCAAACCGAAATGAATGTGGCAGACTTCAAACACATAACCGGTTTAACGCGGAAATTCGCCATTCCTGTCCTGGAATACTGTGACAGGCAAGGTTGGACGGATCGAGATGGAAATGTGCGTTTGAAGAGGGATAATCTGTGAGTAATAAATCTCAAGCCCAAGGTACGCCCCTCATGCGCCAGTACGAGGAGGTGAAGCGGCAATACAGCGATGCCATTGTCCTTTTTCGCATGGGGGATTTCTACGAAACATTCAGCGATGATGCCGTCACCACGGCGAAGGTCCTAGGGATCGTCCTGACCAAGCGTTCCAACGGCGCTGCCGCCGATGTGCCCCTGGCCGGATTTCCCTATCACGCCATCGATAATTATTTGCACAAACTGGTGAATGCCGGCCACCGGGTGGCCATCTGCGAACAGGTGGAAGACCCAAAGCTGGCTAAAGGTATAGTGAAGCGGGAAGTGGTGGAAGTGGTGACACCCGGGACCATCACCAGCGAGGCAGCCCTGAATGAGAAAGCGAATCAGTTTTTGGCCTGTGTACACATTCATCGCGACCAAGCCGGCTATGCTGTATTGGATCAATCCACGGGAGAATTGTTCATCGGTGAATGTGAGGTAAACGATTTAACGGAAGCATTGCGGAAATTCGCTCCCCGGGAAGTACTGTTGGCAGAGAATAGTGTGTATTCAACGTCAGCATGGTACCGGGAACTGAAGCCCTTTGTATCCACCGTGGAAGATTGGGTCATGTCTTATGATCAAGGGGAGAGAACACTGACTGACCATTTTAAAGTGAGGAATTTGAAAGGGTTTGGTTGCAGCCAAATGGAATTGGGCATTACCGCTGCAGGAGCCATCTTCTATCATGTGAAAAATGCCTTGAACGGTTCCGTGGCACATGTAACGTCTATCCATCCTGTTTCTGAAGACGGGATCATGGGTTTGGACGGCTTTACCATCCGCAACCTGGAAGTATTTAAGTCCTTGGCCACACAAGGGACCCATGGAACGCTAGTGGACCTTCTTGATGAGACAGTCACCAACGGAGGGGGACGGCTGCTGAAACAATGGCTGACTCAACCGCTGACCGATCTGGATCGCCTGAATGCTCGTTTAATCATCGTGGAAGGATTTGTAAAAAATAAACGACTGTTGAAGAAAGTTCGTGGGCTCTTGGATGAAGTTTTGGATATTGAACGGATATTGGGCAAAATAAACCAGAATAAAGCCAATCCCAGGGATTTAATTGGTTTAAAGGAAAGCTTAAAGTGTATCCCGAAGATCAAAGAATTATTGAATTCAGCTGATAATGGAATCTGGAAAATGTTGTACGATTCATTCAAAGATACGGATAAAGTGGTTGAGCTGATCACCAGCCAGTTGAATGATGAAGTTCCGGCCCAATTGCAAAACGGAAATGTATTCCGGGAAGGGATCCATAAGGAATTAGACGAATTGCGGACTCTGGCCAGCAGCGGTAAACAATGGATCGCCGATATGCAGGAGCAGGAGCGGGAAAAGACCGGCATCAGTAAGCTGAAAGTGGGTTTTAACAAAGTGTTCGGTTATTACCTGGAGGTTTCCAAGATCCACCAGGATAAAGTGCCGGAGACCTATATTCGCAAACAGACGCTGGTGAACGCCGAGCGCTACATCACTGAAGAACTGAAGGAATACGAGGAAAAGATCCTCTCCGCTGAAGAAGATATTATTGCCATAGAAATGGAATTATTCGATGAATTGTGCCGGAAGATCCTCGATAAAGCTGACCTGATCCAAACCAATGCCAAACTATTGAATCGTTTGGATGTGCTGTCTACATTTTCTCATTTGGCAATCCAAAAGAAATACTGCAAACCTACCCTTGTGGAGGATGCTGTTCTTGAGATGAAGGATAGCCGTCATCCAGTGGTGGAGAATCTACTACCAGCGTCCGACCGATTTGTAGGCAATGATCTGCAGATGGATGTCAATAAAAGCCAGATCCACCTAATCACCGGGCCTAACATGGCCGGGAAATCCACCTATTTGCGTCAAATTGGATTAAATGTGCTTTTGGCTCAGGTTGGAAGTTATGTTGCGGCGAAAAAGGCAACCATCGGCATTGTGGATCGTTTATTTACCCGTGTGGGTGCCAGTGATAACTTGGCCGGCGGTGAAAGTACATTTTTGGTGGAAATGATCGAAGCCGCCAATATTTTGAATAATGCCACCCCTCAAAGTTTGATTCTCTTGGATGAAATAGGACGTGGTACCGCCACGTTCGACGGCCTGTCACTGGCCTGGTCCATCACGGAATATCTCCACAATCATAGCGAAGTAGCTGCCCGAACCTTATTCGCTACACACTACCATGAATTGACAGAATTGGACCATTCACTGGACCGATTGGAAAATCATCATGCAGCCGTGAAGGAATTTGGCGATGAGATCGTCTTTTTAAAGAAGATCATGAAAGGGCCGGGGGATAAGAGTTATGGAATTCATGTGGCACAAATGGCTGGTCTGCCGACCAGTGTCATTTCACGAGCAAAAGATATTTTAAATCATCACCTGGAATCATCCGATCAGTCGGGAACATCTGCACCATCCCCTGCGTCAAAACAGATATCCATGTTCGAAAAACAGGAAGCAGAATTCAAAACAGATCTGGATGAAATGGATGTGAACTCCATGACGCCTATCCAGGCTTTGCAAAAACTGGATGAGCTCAAAAAGAAACATGGATTATGATATCCTCAAAAAACTCCAAGATGTAAAAAGGAATTAAGCAACATTTAACACCACCCCGCGAGACTCATCCTCGAGGATGGAAAATTAGATTCGTTGTATAACTGATTTACATTGATAGGGGTGGTGGGAAATCAAAAAATGAATTTGAATAAACATTTACTAAAGCTTCTTGCATCGATAGTTTTTCTTTTTTCTGCTTTGACTGCTGAATCGTATTGGGTACGATATGGCTGGCAGGCTTTCAAGAACGCCGGTGATGCTCAATCGTTATCATTGGGTCAATCCCAAACTGCGTCATATCATGGTGCAGCATCCGTCCTGCAGAACCCGGCACACGCCCATCGTATTTATGATAGATATTTATATGCCCATCAAAACCGTTTTGCCGGGTTGGTGAACAGTGACCTTGTTGCCTTCCCCACATTGAAACGGTTTCGAAATCCCGTAAAGACGGTTCTTTTTCATGAAGGCGTTAGCCATATCCCAGACACACGGAATGTTCTTTTGGACTGGGGGCACGATGGGATTCCCGGTACTGGAGATGCCGGGGAGGACAATGGACAGTTAGATGAAGGGGAGCGACTGGATGCGGATAAGGTCAGTTATTTTCGGCAATCCCAGTGGGGAGTCCATTTCAGTTCTTCGTGGATGTGGAAACAATGGTCACTTGGGATCGGATTAAAAGGTTTCTTTCATTCATTGGCTGAACATTATGCTTCTGGCATCGGATTGGATATTGGTGCAACCAGATCATTTTGGGAAGGGAATTCCGTTGGACTTGTTATCACTGATGCCACCACATCGTTATTGGTATGGGACAATGGGACCGTGGAACGATTCACCCCAGAGATCTTCGCCGGCATTGCCCAGACCTATGAATTTGAAAAATTACCGATCCGGATCAAGTTTATGGCAGACGTTGCCATTAATCCCTTTGGAAAAAGCCCCGATGATGATCTGCAGATGGGCGAAATAGGTGGGCGATATCGCGGAGGATTGGAGTTAAAATATGACCGTTTGGCTGTTCGATTTGGCCGGGGACTCAACGCCTTGACTAGCGCCGGTCTGGGAATGGATTGGGGTCAATCGGCCATCCACTATGCTTTCATAACGGCATCGCGTTCATCATTTTTAGGAGACTCGCACTTGATCTCTTTCAGCCTGGATCCCAAGTGGTTAGTAAGGCAACTGGGAAATCTGTTGTAAAATGATTTTTGGTTAACGTGTTCCTTTGGGGTCTTTACTTATAAAGTCACTAAAGGGGTAAGTATTGGGCGTTACAACAGTGCCGCTGGTGAAAGTGAATGGGATCTCATCGTCAGGATTAAATGTAATTTCTAATAATCCTGCTTTGTAACCATTTTCCGGTTGAGTGATTTGTACTGCATAGCGGCCGACGTCTGATCTTGGCAGTGTTGTTGCAATCCAACTGCGCCCAATTGCATCCACACGAAAATCCCGGGTTTCATCATTGACCGCTTCCCATTGTTTGATTGTATAATCTGAATTCATTGAATGATCAACATGCATATAAATAGAATCGTTGCTGACCGACCAGTTAAATGAAGGCCGTTGGGAATCAGAGATCACTGCCTTATAAAATGCGGTAAGACTTTTCATATTGTATTCACCATCATTATTTTTCAAACTGTGGTTGGTGTTGGGAATGTATTGCAGGTATTTTTCCCCTTTGAGATCATCCCAGTAAAATTGCCAGGAATCAGTGATAAAAAATTCATCTCCCGTGGCATTGATAAGGAATTTAGGCAGGTCGAGTTGATCTTTGAATGAATACGGTTCAACAATATCCATAATACGTCCAAATTCCCAGGAACCCATCCAGTCCATAATGCCTTCATGGACATAGTCTCCTATAGCGGTTGACCAGGCACCATAGCATTTCCAGTGATGGTTAAACGATGGCACAACATTCAGCATATCAATGACAATAGGAATGATAGCCATAATGCGGTCATCGGCAATGGCTGTGCACCAGGTGGTCCATCCGCGTTTGGAACCACCCGTAGTGACAAAACGGTCAACCGGTTTCTTTTCTTTGGTTGAAATTTCCTGGATTACATCCATTCCCCGGGCTACAGCTTTTGTCATGGGAATATGTGCCAGCCAATGGGCATCTTTATCATTTGCTCCGCCTTCGAGAAATTTCCGCCAGCCGAAGGCAATCAATTCATCTTCAGACCGCAATCCATAATCATCATTTTTATACTTTAATGGTTGGAAGGGAATATTCGATATATCAGCCACAACTGATTTTGTAGCCAGGGCAATCTGCACAAGTGCCGGTTCTGCAGATTCAGGCATCTTGTTACCATGATTCCCCCCACCAATGATCATGAGCGCTTCTGTTTCTTCAACCTCATCAGGTATAACTATTGTCAGCCAGTGCCACCATTCAGTCTGGTTTACATCTTGAGCTGTTAACCATTTCTGTGATACCATTTTAATCATATATTCCTTCCATGAATGACCTTCTACAACATTTTTTATTTCATAGCGAAAAGCATTATCTTGTTCTTGGACATAGTCTTTTAAAAATGAATCTTGCTTTGCATACGAAAAAAGGATAAATGTGGATATGAATAATATGAATGGGCGTTTCATAATTTAATAGGTCCTTGCTTTTGTTAAATAAAAAATAAACTAATGGGTACAAGAATATAATGCTATCAAGGTGTATTGAGTTTAAGAAAAACATAAATTAATTCAGAAATGATCGACATTCCTGAACATAATAATGAATTGCTGAAAGAATGCCGAGTAGATACTTACCGATCCAGTGGGAAAGGCGGTCAGCACGTTAATAAAACAGAGAGTGCTGTGCGCATAACACATATCCCTACGGGAACAGTAGTAACCTGCCAGGATGAACGCAGCCAGCACCGGAATAAAGAGATCGCTTTAGAAAGATTACGTAAAAAACTGGCAGACTTGAATAAAAGACAAAAAAAGCGGATCAAGACGAAAACTCCCAAGTCTGCCCATGATAAACGGATCAAAGCAAAAAAACTGAAATCTGAAAAAAAGGTTTTGAGGCAGAAACCAAAGAGAGATAATTAAGTATATTCCATGTTTGGGGTGGATGAATAAATTCTCGTAAATTCCTTGACTTTTTCAGAATAAAAAAAGCACAATATGTTAACAAGTATGACAGGATTTGGGAGAGGTGCAGCCGGTAAGGGTGACCAGGCGGTGCAGGTCATCATCCGTACCTACAATGCACGTTTCCTGGAAACAAAGATCCGCGGTTTTGCGCTCTTCCCGGAAATAGAAGCAGCTGTTCGTGAGCAAATTACTGCATCATTGGTTCGCGGTACAGTACATGTGACCATTGAAAAGAATCATGACTTGAAGCAGGAAAACCTTTCTTTTAACCGCCAGCGCTTCGAGGCAGTAGAGAATGTTCTACACGCCATCCAAAAGGAATACGGAAGGTCATTGGATATGAGCAGTTTGCTTACATCAGAAGATCTTTTTTTAAATGGCGATGAAAAAGAGCTCCAGGAAAAAACAATCATACAAGCGTTGAAAAATGCCCTGGATCAAGTTCAGACCATGCGCAATAATGAAGGACAGACTATTCATGATGATATATTGCGGCGCTTACATTTGTTGTCAGGACAAATAGATTCGATCTCTGACCACGCAAGAACCATGGTCCATGATCAAAAAGAAAAAATGGAAAAACGTGTCTCTGAACTGTTGAATAATGTAACAATGGATGAACAGCGTTTGGCACAGGAGGTTGCTATGCTTGCTGACCGCAGTGATATTTCTGAAGAATTGGTGCGCATACGCAGCCATTTGGATCAATTTAATAATCTTTTGGAAATGGATGAACCAACAGGAAAACGCTTATCTTTTTTACTCCAGGAACTAGGCAGAGAGATAAATACAGTCGGTTCCAAAAGCGGTACAGGTGCCGTCATCAATATTGTAGTTGATTTCAAGAATCAACTGGAAAAAATCCGGGAACAGGTGCAAAACGTTTTATGAGGAATTTGATCACGATTTCCGCCCCATCAGGAGCAGGGAAAACAACATTATGCCGCGCTTTGCAGGAACAGTCAGACATGAAATTTTCGGTATCCTGCACGACTCGTGACCAGCGGAATTATGAAGAAGATGGAGTAGATTATCATTTCATAACTAATGATGAATTTCAACAACGCGCGAAAAACAGTGAATTTGTAGAAACAGAAAATGTCCACGGCTGTATGTATGGCACCCTCAAAACAACCATAGATCGCGCCATTGCCACAGGGGAAGTATTGTTGTTTGAGGTAGATGTTAAAGGCGCAATGTCCATAAAAAAATTATATCCGGATAAAACGGTTACTATTTTTGTATTACCGCCCAGCATGGATGATTTACGTGCCCGCCTGCAAAAACGTGGGACTGATTCTGATGAAAGAATTAATAAAAGATTGAAGCGCCTGAAAATTGAAATTGGGTATAAGGAAAAATTTAATTTTACAGTCATTAACGATGATGTTCAACGGGCTACCGCTGAAATCATTGCAATTATTAACAAACAAAATGAAGGAGTACTGCATGGCAGTTGAACCAATTTCCATCCGCGAAATGGAAAAACAAACAGATGATATATACGAATCCGTTGTCGTTATGTCCAAACGGGCTCGGCAGATCAATTCAAACCGCTTTATGGAGCAGGCCATCAAAGATGCTGAAGAGTTTGAAATGGGTGTTCTAGATGAAGTTCCGGAAGAGACCAGCGAAAACTATGAAGAAGAAACCAAGTCTACCACCCAGGCAATGGAAGAATTTTTGAAAGGCGATTTAAAGTGGCGGGAAATATCAGAAGAAGATGATTAACCATGGTTCCCCATTCCGAAGATGTACGTCGCTACCTCATGCAAACACAGGAATTATTCGGGGAAGAACTATACTTAAACCTCCAAATTCAACATCCAGATTCTTCTGGAGAATTTGGTGCAGATTTTAATTCATTTGAACAAGAGATCTGTAATTGCAAAAACTGCCCACTCAGCCGCTCACGTACAAAATTCGTTTTTGGAGTGGGTGATCCCAATGCCAGCCTGCTGCTGGTAGGCGAAGCTCCCGGTGCTGAAGAAGACCGGCTTGGGGAACCTTTCGTCGGTAGAGCTGGTAAACTCCTGGATAAGATTCTTACTGCTATCGGCCGAAATCGTCAAAAAGATGTATATATTTGTAATGTATTAAAATGCCGGCCGCCTAATAATCGTGATCCGCTAAGGGCTGAAGTAGAAGAGTGCGAACCGTATTTATTGCATCAAATTCGTTTGATAAAACCAAAGCTCATTGTAGCTTTGGGTCGGGTCGCCGGACAGACACTTTTGAATGTGGATAAATCGTTGAAAAGTCTGCGCAATACATTTCATGATTATCATGGTACACCATTAATGGTAACATATCATCCGGCGGCATTGCTGCGTAACCAGGATTTGAAACGGCCTACATGGGAAGATTTCAAAACCATAAAAGAATTTTTAGAGCAGAGTAGATAAATGGCTGAAGATTTACAGCAACCACTGAACGTTCAACCACAATCCAATGATGCTGAACAAGCAGTATTAGGTGCAATGCTCGCCAGCAAGGAAGCTGTCAGTAAAGCGCTTCAGTGGCTTACAGCAGATCAATTCTATAAGGAAGCTCACAGCAAGATTTTCAGCAGTATGGCACAGTTGTTTAATGAAGGCCAGGAAATCGATACTGTGTCTATCGTAAACCAACTCAAGAAGAATAAGCAGTTGGAGAGTGTTGGCGGCGCTTATTACATCACAGGTCTAGTTGAAGCTGTTCCTTCAGTAGCCAATGTAGAAAACTACGCTAAGATCGTTTTGGAGAAAGCGATGCTTAGACAGTTGATCATGATTTCTCATGGTTTATCCAAGGATGCGTTCGAAGATTCCCAAAATGTTGATGAGCTATTAGACCAGGCTGAACAGAATATATTTTCAATTTCACAGCGCCGTCTGAGGGGCGGGTTCCAGCATATTGACCCCATTCTCCATGAAGCATTTGAAAAACTGGACCAGATCCATTCCCGATCCGGCGATGTAACAGGTATTCCTTCTGGCCTCTTGGACTTAGATGAATTGACTTCCGGATTCCAGAATGGTGAATTGATCATTATTGCCGGCCGGCCGGCCATGGGTAAAACAGCCTTGGCTCTGACCATGGCCCGGAATGCTGCAGTGGATCATGATCATGCTGTAGGCATTTTCAGTTTGGAAATGGCCAATCACCAGTTGGCTTTGCGTTTACTTTGCGCTGAAGCAAAAGTGGACAGTCATTTGGTGCGCACGGGGAAATTACCCAAGAAACAATGGCAAAATTTAAGCCTGGCTGTAGGAATACTGGCTGAAGCACCGATCCATTTAGATGATACTCCGGCCATCAGTGTATTGGAATTACGTGCGAAAGCCCGCCGTCTAAAAGCAGAACATAATATTGATTTACTTTTTGTGGATTACCTGCAGCTCATGCAGGGACCAAGAGGTGTTGAGAACAGGCAGCAGGAGATCTCTACGATTTCCCGATCTCTGAAAGCATTGGCGAAAGAATTGGATATTCCGGTAATTGCTCTTTCCCAATTATCCCGTGCTGTCGAACAGCGAACTGAACACCGACCGTTATTATCAGACCTGCGGGAAAGCGGTGCCATTGAACAAGATGCGGACCTGGTGATTTTCCTCTATCGTAAATGGATATATACCCAGGAAGATGAAGACAGGGGTAAAGCCCAGATCATAGTAGCCAAACACCGCAATGGACCTACAGGCACATTGGATGCGGCTTTTATCGATCGTTTTGCCCGATTCGAAAATTATGCACTCGTAAGCGATGAGATTGGAGCAGAGGTGCCTTTCTGATGCAAAATCCATTATCACGGTTTATTCCCCAACTTGTGGGTGAATATCCCAAGCAATTCCTTGAACTTTTTGAGCGGGTAAATATCGCTGCTGAAGATGAAACAGATGAAATTAAGCGCCTCCTTTGGGAGGCGTATGATTTTGGAACATCTCACCATGAAGGGCAAAAACGCAAATCCGGTGAGCCTTACTTCAATCATTGTGTGGAAGTTGCCAAATTGCTGGCTGGTTGGAAAATGGATCACATCACGGTTATCGGTGGTTTACTCCATGATGCTGTTGAAGATACCGGCGCTTCCCTGGCTGATATTAGGGAAAAATTTGGTGAGGATATTACCAATTTGGTGGATGGTGTAACAAAACTGGGGGGTATCAGGTTTACCAGCAGGGAAGAACAACAGGCCGGTAATTTCATGAAGATGCTTTTATCAGTGGCCAAGGATTTGCGGGTGATCATTATTAAGTTTGCCGACAGGCTGCATAATATGCAAACTATAGAACATTTACCACGCATTAAACAGCATCGCATTGCTGTTGAAACACGGGATGTGTTTGTACCCTTGTCCCACAGGCTCGGTATGGCCAATGTTAAATTTCATTTAGAAGACTTGGTGTTTAAAACACTTAAGCCCAAAGAATTCAAAGACCTGGATGCCAAGATTAAGTCTAGCCGTAAGGAACGGGAAAAATACATCAAATTATTATCCGATCCACTACGGAAAGAATTACATAAATTAGGTATCACTCCACGCATTTATGGCCGTGTTAAATCCCATGCATCCATTTATGGAAAGATGACCAACCGCGATAAAAAATTTGAGGAAATTTATGATCATCTGGCCATCAGAATTATTGTGGAAAAAATTGAAGGCTGCTATTTGTCCCTAGGAATCATCCATAACCAATTCACTCCCGTCCAGGAACGATTCAAAGATTTTATAGCTTCTCCAAAGTCAAACGCTTATCAATCTATTCATACGACCGTTGTTGGTCCTGATGGCAAGTTGATGGAAATCCAGATACGAACGGTTGAAATGGAAGAAACTGCAGAAATTGGCGTTGCGGCACACTGGCAATACAAGGAAGGACATTCCAAACTGAAAGATATGGACTCCCATGTAAAATGGCTGCGGGAATTGGTGGATATTCTACAGTCAGAATCTTCAGATCCCAAGGAGTTTATGAACCTGTTGAAAATTGATCTGTTCAGTGATGAAATTTTTGTATTTACACCCAATGGAGATTTGCAGCAATTGCCGGTGGACGCCACACCTATCGATTTTGCTTTCCAAGTCCATACAGAAGTAGGATTGCATTGTCTTGGCGCGAAAGTGAACCACAATATCGTACCCTTGAACACCAAACTGCAAAACGGCGATGTGATTGAAATCATTACCAGCAAAACGCAAAAACCCAGTTACGGTTGGTTGAACTTTGTGGTGACGACTAAAGCCAGGACACACATTAAAAAGGTACTTGTTAAACAGCAATTTGAAGAAAGTATTGCATTGGGAGAAGAAATTTTGATGAAGACACTGCGGCGCATGAAAATGAAGAATTTATACAATGAAATAGAAGGGTCTTATCAACGTTTCGGCTTCAAAAGAAAAGAACAATTACTGGAAGTCATTGGCAAGGGTGATTTAACTATTCGTGATATACTGCACAAGATCAATCCCGAAAAAGAAGAAGCGCTGGATACAGAAACAACTGATACTGATTCAAGCTTTTTTGATTTCGCCCGTTCGAAAACGAAGGGAATTAAATTGCAGGGTATTTCCAACCTCATGGTTTCGTTTGGCAAATGCTGTAACCCGATCCCCGGTGATGAAATGGTTGGTTTTGTAACCAGGGGCAGGGGCGTTACTGTGCACCGTTCAGACTGCAAAAGTTTACCCCTGTTGAACAAGGAATCGGACAGGTTGGTACCGGTGGAGTGGGATGTGGATAAAAAAGACCTGTTCAATGTACGCTTAAAAGTTGTAGGGGAGGACCGTAAGGGAATGATCAGTGATCTGACAGATGTGATCAAAAAATCTGATCTGAATATTATCAGTTTGGATTCGAAAGTGAAAGATGCCATTGCGACAACATTTTTTATTCTTCAAATCAATAACTTGCGTCAATTGGAGCGTGTTATAAGAAAAATGACTAAAGTAACCGGTGTTGACTTTATCGAGCGTACCGGACAGTCATAATTAAATTAAATATTTTATTAATTTATGCAGCGCATTCTCGGTATTGATTATGGAGAAAAACGTGTAGGTCTGGCACTTTCGGATCCACTGCAAATGTTTGCTTCTCCCTATAAAACAATTCCAAATAATCCTGGCTTGATTACAGCAATTCAAACTATTATGAATGAAAATGATGTTGCGTGTGTTGCTGTAGGATTGCCAAAAGGAATGAAAGGCCAGGAAACAGCACAGACGCAAAATGTGTATCGTTTTGTTGAATGCCTAAATGATCAAGATATAACTGTTAATTTAATCGACGAACGCCTGACGTCTGTAAGCGCTAAAAAAGCATTGGTGGAACAGGGGATTAAAACAGGACACAATAAAGGCCTTATTGATCAAACTGCAGCAGCGATTATTCTACAGCAATTTTTAGACAGCCAAAAGAAATGAAACTAAACGAATACCCCGATTGGGCGCTGGCTATTGCTTCAGGAATTTTGGTGGGTGTGGCATATTTACCCATTCACACCGGCATGTTAATTTATATTGGACTGGTACCGCTTTTATATATCTGGCTGAATAGAAACGTTAAAAGAAGCGCGGCCATGTCATATTTATCAGCCATCACCGGGCATACAATTGCTTTTTACTGGATGGGTCTGAATCAGGGTACGACTGGAACGATTGCATTTATATCCTTGGCAGGAGCCGTTTTTTACCTGGGAATATTTTGGGTGTTAGCCGGTATTGCTGTTTCATTTTTACAAAAGCAATTCAAGATGGGATTAATGATGTTTCCCTTTGTTTGGATCGCTATGGAATATGCGCGGAGCTTTGGATCCATGGGTTTTCCCTGGGGGGATTTAGCGCTGACCCAAGTGTATATCCTGCCCATGATCCAAACAGCAGATATTACGGGATCAGCCGGTATTGCGTTTTTGATCTGCCTTCTGAACGGTTTGGTATACTTGGCTTTAACGACTGCTAAAACAAAGCAATACATTGTTGGGGCAGTTTTGTTGTGGGTTATGGTTTTTGCTATTGGTTATTGGCGACTGCATGCAGTAGAGAAAAAATCAACAACTGCTGATTATTCAGTTGCCGTTTTACAACCCAATGTCGATCCAGTACAAAAGTGGGACCGCTCTTTCCGCGCTGAACTTATTGCATTGATGGATTCATTAACGGTAGCAGCGATGGCCCTGCAGCCGGACTTTGTCTTATGGCCAGAATCAGCCCTGCCAGTATATTTGCGTACATCCCCGGTACGCAAACAAATCCAGGCCCTTGTTGAAAAAAATAATATACCATTATTATCGGGGACTGTAGACGTGGCGAGGGATGAAGGTGGTAAACTTTATTATAATGGTTCAATTCTGTTGACTGCGGATGGTGCTCATAAAATGTATCATAAGATCCACCTGGTACCTTTTGCGGAGTATATTCCATTTTCTTATAAATACCCCAAATTGAAGAAATTGAATTTTGGCTGGGGGAACTTTGAACACGGCAGGGAATACACCATATTTAATGTACACGAAAAGCGATTAGGCAATATGATTTGTTACGAGTCCAGTTTTCCCCGGATTGCCAGAAAATTTGTAGATGCCGGGGCAGATTTTCTCAGCATTCAGACGAATGATGCCTGGTGCGGGGATTCACCCGGAGCTTATCAGCATTTTGCCATCGCCCAATTAAGGGCGGTGGAAAACAGGGTGCCTCTCGTGCGCAGTGCTAATACTGGCATATCCGGTATTATTGCACCATCGGGAAGAGCGGAGCAAAAACTGGCCTTTTATGATCAGGGTATCATTTTCGGTTCATTAACATTTATTGCCCAAGACTGGTATACTGCCAGTGGAGATGTATTTGCGCTTATGTGTATTTTTATTGGTTTAGGATTGGTCATTTGGGAATGGGTACGAAAAAGATAATCATCTTTTCACTTTTATTTGCTCTGGCTGCAGGTCAGGATAACGGTGGTTTAAGCCCGGTAGTCAAATCTTTTTTGTTTCCCGGCTGGGGGGAGTATGTACTTGAAAAACAGAACCGCGGGCGAAAGTTCATATTTACGGAAACAATGTTATGGACAACTTTCGCTGGTGCATTAATTGTAAGCAATAAATATACAGACCTTTTTCAAGCTTACGCTGCCGAACATGCCGGTGTGGAAACTGGCGGAAAAGACAGACTATTCTGGGTGGATGTTGGTAATTATAATTCCATGATCGAACACAATAATGAACATTTGCGGTTTCGGGAATACGATGCGCTGTATCCACTGGATGGTGATTGGGATTGGACTTGGTCATCAACTGCAAAGCGGAAACAATACCGTGACTACAGGGTGGCCAGTGATACATGGTTGCTGGGAGCCACGTTCATTGCCGGGGGAATAGTGATCAATCATATTGTTTCAGCCATCGATGCATTATATTTGCAGCGTATTGCCCAGGTTGAAGATGTATCAGTGAGTCCGGTGTTCAATCCAGCAAGCGGCCTTGCAGTGTTGGTATTAACTCTGGAGTTTTAAACATGACATTTATGAATCAACCGCTTGTCCGGCTTTGGCTGTTTTTATCTTTTTCCACTGCTGTATTATTCAGCCCTACAGTGTATCACTGGTTGGTGTATGGAGTTTTATTTATTGTTATTGCTTGGATCGAAAAAGTGTCGATTAAACGAATTTTAAGATCGTTACGGTCATTCATCTTATTCCTGCCGGTGATGGTTGGATTTTATTTTTTGATTTCCGTTATTATGAGCCAGTCAACGCTTGGGCAGATATTCATTGAGATCAGCACAGCAATGATGAAATTCTTATTGGTGATAGCTATTATGAATTTGTACACAATTGGCTCTGGATCCAGTTCTGTTTTCCAGGCGTTGCGCAGTATTTGGATGCAATTCAATAAACCCTGGCGGAAGGTTGAGGATTGGTTTTTATTTATGGAAATGACATTGCGGTTTTACCCAGCCTTGCAGAGGGAATGGTCACGGTGGCAGGGAATCCACAAAGCGTTGGGATTGAATGTTCAGCATGGTAAGATCAGACGCTGGAAAGAAACAGCTCGACAGTTGCCTGGGATGATCATGATCCACTTGCAAAAGGCAGATGATATTGCCCACGCTATGACTATGCGTGGTTATGGTCGGCAAATTCCCAGAGGTGTTGCCCAGCCCATTCCGTTTACATTATTACATGTTTCAGCACTGGTCATTATTACGTATTTATTCCTCACACTCCACAACCTTGCCCAGATTTAAAATAGACATCCAATACGACGGTTCTGCTTACCACGGCTGGCAGGTACAAAAATCTGACCGGTCAATCCAGGGTGAATTAGAAGGTGCTTTATCCATTTTAAGCAAAGGTGAAAAAATCAATGTTATCGGTTCTGGCCGGACTGATAGCGGTGTACATGCGCTCCAACAAATAGCTCATTTTGATTGGAATACGGATATGGCCACGTGTGATATTACGCCTGCTCTGAATGGCAATTTACCTGAAGATATTCGGGTAATGGATTGTGCGGTGGTCCCGGGTGATTTTCATGTCCGTTTTTCAGCAGTCAAACGGCAGTATGTGTATCAATGCAGGACCGATAATTTTATTATGGACCGACATATAGTATGGAAGACAGGAAAACTTGACGTTGAGAAATTGAATGAATTGGCATTATTGATCATGGGTGAGCATGATTTCACCTCTTTCTCGAAATTCAATCCCGAGGTTGAAAATAGGGTGTGTACAATCACATTATCTGAATGGTCAAATGAAGGTGAAATCGTAAATTACAGGATTGCTGCGAACCGTTTTTTACACCATATGGTGCGTTACCTTGTTGGCTCCATGGTGGAAGTAACCCGCAAAAAAATGACAAAATCAGAATTTGAAAAACTGCTCAATGAACCGAGAGAAAATGTGAAGATATTTAGAGCCCCGGCCCAGGGATTGTTTTTAGAAAAAGTAGAATACAATGGCGCGGATCAATTCTAGTATACTTTTTTTCCTGGCATTTTTGAATGGCCAATGGGGAATTGATGAATCACGCCAAACTGCCATTACAAGAGCCATTGAAGCGGTGGAGCCTTCTGTAGCTTCCATCAGTGTGGTACAGATGCGGGATGTGTACAGCCCCTTCAGCCGGGACCCATTTTTTGACTTTTTCTTTCCCGAACGCCGCCGTAAGCGAGAAGTACATAGTTCTGGTTCCGGAGTGGTCATCAGCCCCGATGGGTATGTGCTAACCAATTTTCATGTTATCGAAAATGCCACAGAAGTAATGGTAACCCTTCCCGGAGGAGATGAGTTTAAAGCTGATATTATGGGCACAGATTACATTACGGACTTGGCCTTACTCAAATTGAACGGCAGCAATTTTCCATACGCTGAAATGGGTGATTCTGATAACCTTATTATTGGCGAATGGGTCATTGCTTTGGGTAATCCTTTCGGTCTGTTTGACATCAGTAAGCAGCCTACTGCAACAGCAGGAATTGTCAGCGCAGTGGATATGGACTTTGGATCACAGCAGGGTAGGGTTTACAAAGATATGATCCAGACAGACGCCGCCATCAATCACGGCAACAGCGGAGGGCCATTGGTTAACAGTCTCGGGGAAGTAATCGGAATCAATACATTTATATATACCGCTTCTCAATTTTCTGAAGGGAGCATTGGTATTGGTTTTGCCATTCCAATCAATTTAGCCAAAGATATAGCTGAAGAATTAAAAGTGAGCGGTAAAATCGACCGCAGTTTTTCCACAGGTCTTGCCGTGGAACGCCTGACACCGGAAGTGGCAGAATACCTGGATGTTCCCTTTACCCGCGGTGTTATTGTAGTGGAGGTGGAAACAGGGAGTAATGCCGAAAAAGCGGGCGTTGAAGTTGGGGATATTATATCAGCTGTCAATGGTCAAAAGATCAGCAGTTCACGGGAGATATTGAAAATTATCAAGGAAAGCGACCTCCGCTCCGGTAATAAGATCAAATTAAAGATCTATCGCGATGGTAGAACCATAACCAAAAACCTCACTTTAGCCCGGGTACAATAATGATAGCTCCTGAGGGCAGAAAAATATTAATTGCACTAATGGTGAGCACATTGCTGTGTGGCCTTACCGGTTATGTTTATGAGCAAGGATTATTGAAAATATTTTTTTATATATTTGGAGTACTATTTGTTTTCAGCCTCAATTTTTTTCGTGATCCCACCCGCGTCGCTCCCCAGGGAGAAGGTTTATTGGTAGCGCCGGCTGACGGCAAAGTGGTATTGATCGATGACGTGGAAGATGAAACTGTGGGCAGGGCTAAACAGATCTCAATATTTTTGAATGTATTCAACGTTCATTCCAATAAGATTCCTGTGGGTGGGGTAGTGGAAAGCGTGGACTATAAAAAAGGTGAATTCAAAGCAGCCTTTGACCATGCTGCCAGCGATGTGAATGAACAGGCAGTGATTGTTTTGTCACGGGATAGAATGAAGGTGAAAGTGAAACAGATTGCGGGGCTCATCGCCCGGCGCATTCATTGTTACGCAGAAGTGGGTGCAACTGTAAAGACTGGTGAACGGTTTGGTTTCATTATGTTTGGTTCACGTACTGATCTCATTGTACCTTTCAATTCTGTGGTCAACGTGAAGGTTGGTGACAAGGTAACAGGCGGCAAGACCGTTATCGGTCAGCTCAAAGCAAGAATATGAAAACAAAAGGCAAAAAGCACAGATTCATTCCCAATCTCATTACGGTGGTGAACATGTTCCTGGGTTTTATGGGTATCGTCATGATGATTAAGGGCGATCCCATCCGCGGGGGCTGGCTGATCCTTTTTGCCGGGCTCTGTGATGTGGCCGACGGTAAACTGGCCCGCTTGCTGGGGATCCCCTCCAAGTTTGGCGTGGAATTTGATTCCTTTGCGGACACGGTCTCTTTCTGCGCCGCGCCGTCCCTGTTGATCTACACGGTCTATGTAGATGGACTTCCGCCCCTGCTGGGCGGATTGATCGCCTTTACTCCATTATTATTCGGCACCATCCGCCTGGCCCGTTTTAATATTCTCCAGGATGACGACCCGAAATCATTTTTTATTGGTTTAACAACTCCGGTGAATGCCATCATGATTGTGAGTTTTATGCTTTTCAACCACCAGGTGTGGGGTGAAATGGGCGATCCGCGCATTGCCTTGCCAATGTTCGTAGCCTTGGGCTTTATGATGGTCAGTCCCATCCGGTTTTCTAAATTTCCATTATTGTCCTTTAAAAAAGGTAAGTCCAATACGTTGCAGCTTATTGGCGTTGTTATACTTATTGCCAGCGCCATTTTATGGCGGGGAATCATCTTGTTTCCCCTCATGGCCTTTTATATACTCTGGAGTACCATCAAGTGGATGCTGTACCACGACCGCTTTGAAGAAGAAGTAACTATTCCCAAATAATGGTAAAACGTTCCATAGCGCTTATCACTCTTACTTTATTTGTCGGCGCCATGGCCGGGACGTTGGTAGGAGAATTACTGGGCTGGATCCTACCCGCAGGCGTGGTGAAGGACTTTTTTCTGACCAGCGTTTCCTTCGACCTGGCGGGGTTGGTGGGGAATGAAAGCGGTGTCATTGTTTTAGACCTCATCATGTTTACATTAAAATTTGGATTATCTCTGAAGATCAATTTCACCAGTATCATTGGTTTGGCGGGAGCGTACTACTTCCTGCGATATTTCCGATGAGCGTTGTAACTTTCATGTACACAATTTATTAATAGCGGAGAATTTTATGGAATACACATTAGTAGAAGCGGCCTTTGGGTATTGGGAATTATTACTTATCCTGTTGGTGGTGCTGCTCCTTTTCGGTGCCAAGAAGCTACCGGAACTGGCTCGATCATTGGGGAAAGCCTCCAAAGAATTCAAGGCCGGCGCCGATGAAGTGAAGCGGGAGATAGAGGATGCCGCTTCAGCCGTGGAAGACGAAGACCAGGGTTAATCTTTAATTCAATTCGCGGGCATCCCGCCTGAACAACATTTTCGAAACATTTTTCGCCGTATTGCGTAATGCAATACACATGGAACGCGTAACAAGGAACAATGATCACTTTTGAACATCCGTGGGTCCTGTTGGGACTCCTGCTCATCCCTGCATATTTTTTGTGGAAACAGCGTATTGGCCACAGAAAAGAAGGCACCATGCGCGTGTCTGCACTCCAGCTTATTCCAGATACATTTCGAAAGCGGGGACAGGTCAAGATACGCTTGATCAGTATTCTTAAGTTAATTACAGTATCACTAATAATAACTGCACTTGCACGTCCACGTATAGTGGAAAACATGCAGGAAAAAAATGTCCAGGTGGTGGACATGATCATGGTGCTGGATATTTCCAGTTCCATGCTGGCGGAGGACTTTAACCCCAACCGTTTGGAAGCGGTGAAGCGCACCGCAAAGACCTTCATCCAAAACAGGGAAGAAGATCGCATCGGGCTCTTGGTCTTTGCCGGGGAATCTTTTATTCAATGTCCCTTAACGGTGGACAAAAATGTTTTAAAGAATTTGCTGAAAGAAGTTCGCATTGCCGATAGGGAAGTAGATGGAACCGCAATCGGCATGGCCATCGCCAATGCTACGAATCGTCTTCGATTTAGTGAGGCCGAGAGTAAAGTTATGATCCTCCTTTCTGACGGTAGCAATAATGCCGGAGAATTGGATCCTCTCACAGCAGCGGATCTGGCCAGCCAGTTTGATATCCGTATCTATACCATCGGTGCCGGAACGAACCAGTCCGTGTCGTTCATTCCCAACCGAGGTTATATCCGGAATGAGATCGACGAAAAGACTCTTCGAGAGATCGCCATGAGAACGGGGGGAAAATATTTCCGTGCGTCTGATGAAAATATGCTGGTGAATATTTATGCAGAAATTGATGAATTGGAGAAGACAGAAATCCAAGTGAAGGAATACACCCAATACAAGGAACTCTTCGGTTGGCTGCTCATTCCCGCCATGATGCTGGGATTGTGCTATGAAACGCTGGACCGATCAGTTTTTCGGAGGCGGACGTGATCCATTTTCGTTTTCCATTGGTTTTATTGCTTTATGTACCACTTTTGTTCATGTGGCTCACGTGGACGGTCCGAGCCCGAAAAAATAAGTCAGTGTTCACTCGAAGCGACGGCGCTCTCGAAGAAAATCTGTTTCAGCGTGTGGATTTTAGCCGGATCCGCTGGCAAAAGCGTTTAGGCGTGGTTGGGCTCATTCTATTGGTCTTTGCAGCATCCGGACCCCAGATCGGCACCCGTTTAGCCCCTGTGGAGCGGAAAGGGGTGGACCTGGTCTTCGCCATTGATGTATCCCAGAGTATGGATGCGGAAGATGTAAAGCCAAACAGACTGGAAAAAGCCAAGATCGAGATCAGTCAGATGATCCGTAAACTGAAGGGAGACCAAGTGGCATTGGTAGTCTTTGCCGGCTCTAGCCATCTCTATTTGCCCCTCACCACCGATTATGAAGCGGCCCAATTATTTTTGGACGGCATCGACACAAAATTGATCCCCACCCAAGGAACGGATTTGAGCACGGCTATTCAAACGGGATTATCGGCTTTCACTGAAGAGAGTGAACATTATAAAGTATGTGTATTGGTAACGGATGGCGAGGACCACGAAGGTGCCGCCATCGACCTTGCAGAAACGGCTAGTGACCAGGGTATGATCATCCATACCGTGGGCGTGGGCACGGAGACCGGTTCCTTGATCCCCCTCATCCAAAAGGATGGTTCACGTGAGTATAAGCGGGACCGTCAAGGCATTCTCGTTACATCTGTGCTTAACGAAGGATTGCTCCAGGATATTGCCCGTGCCGGTGATGGTATATTTGTCCGTTTTGATAATCGCGCCGCCAGCCATCGGGAGATCATGACTGCCATCGATACCATGGAAAAACGTACCATCCAGTCTCATGTCTATGCCGAATTCGAGGACCGCTACCAAACATTTGCATTTCTATCATTTCTTTTCCTGGGTGTCAGCATGGTCTTACCCACGCGGAAAAAAGAAGGGTCAACGTGGAGGGGACGGATTGTATAAAATAATTATTTTACTGATGTCTTCAACCCTATTGGCTCAAGACGAAGGACTGAAGGCTTATCAAAGTGGCGATTACGACAACGCCCGAAAGTATTATGAATCCATTTTGAGCGAAAAGGACGAAGACGCCGCCGCACAATTTGGATTGGGAACCACCGCCTTCCAGCAGCAGGATCTCCAGGGAGCATTGGATGCCTTTCAAAGGGCATTGGAAACCGACAATGCAGAATTACAGTCCAAGGCCTATTACAATATTGCAAATGCTCTGGCATCCCAGCAAAAAAATGAAGAAGCGCTGGCCTTTTACCGGAAGTCGTTGGAATTAGATCCATCAGACAAAGATGCGAAACATAATTATGAAATGATCCGTTATCAGCAACAACAGCAGGAACAACAGCAGGAACAACAGGATCAAAATCAGGATCAGGAAAAACAAGAACAACAAGAGCAGCAAAAGCAAGATCAACAGGATCAAGAACAACAAGATCAGAACCAGCAAAATGAGCAGGATCAGCAGGAACAGCGATCACAGGAGGAGCAACAGCAGCAACTGGCCCAGGAAGATGAAGAAAAACAGCAGGATCTTCAGCATGCTCAAGCTATTTTAGATGCCTTGAAAAAGGATGAAAAAGTGAACCAAAAGCGGCAAATGGCTAAAGCCCGTTCCAAAAAATTGGAGAAGGACTGGTAATGCGAATATTGGCACCGATCCTGATTTTGCTTCAAATGGCTGTAGGACAGACTATTACAGCGTCTGTGGATGTGAATCAATTGGCAGTGAACGAAACCTTTACCTTCAAGATTGAGGCCAAAGATGCTGACAATTTGCCTCAAGTGAATTTATTCCCTCTGGAAAAAGATTTTACGGTCATCAGCGGACCGGCCCAGCAGACCAGTTATCAATTCATCAATGGTGAGGCCACCTCCAGTAAATCATTGACGTGGACGTTGGTTCCCAACAAAAAAGGAAAGCTGGTCATCCCGTCCCTGACGGTTGTATTGGATGGGAAGAGACTGAAAACAAAACCCATTCCCATGAATGTGAAGTCCAGCGGTAGTGTAACTCAAAAAGACGAACTTTTTCTATTGGCGGAGATCGATAAGGATGAAGCATTTGTAGGCGAGCAGATCACTGTGACCTATAAACTCTATACGCGTGTTCAAATGAGCCTGGAAGATATCAAATATCCCGAGAGTGTGGGGTTCTGGTCCGAAGAATTATCCGTCCCCCGTCCACCACGATTCAACCAGACCACCATCAGCGGTGTACAATACAACGTGGCGACACTCTATAAAGTGGCATTGTTCCCCACAAAGACCGGCGAATTGGAACTCACGCCAATGACGGCCAGATGCAATGTCCAAGTCAAGACCCGACGGCGCCAGCGGGGAATATTTGATGATCCATTCTTCAATAATTTTTTCAATGAGACTGTGCAAAAAGTACTCCGGACCGAACCAAGAAAGATCCGAGTAAAACCTTATCCTGTTGGGCAACCGGCGAATTTCACCGGAGCAGTTGGACAATTCAAGCTAAAAGCCGCTGTCGATACAGATAAGGTAAAGGCCAACGAAGCAGTGACCTATTATGTGGAATTGGAAGGAACAGGAAATCTGAATATGTTCAGCCTGCCGAAGCTGAATTTTCCAGATAATATGGAAGTATTTCCGCCCACATCCTCATTTGAGCAGGAACAGCTATGGGATCAATTCACCGGCAAAATGAAATGGGAATACATTCTCATTCCCCGTCAGGCCGGGAAGGTATTTCTACCTCGGATCGAGTTAGCTTATTTTGACCCGAATGACAAACAGTTTCATACCATCAGTTCCCGGTCTGTGGAGCTCAATATTTCGCCTGCCAAAGATAACCTGGCCAGTACATCTTCCGGTTTTACTAAAGAAGAGATCGCTCTGTTGGGTCAGGACATTCATTACAACTTCACCACTCCACCAGCATGGATCGAACGGGGCCAGCGGGGAATTCCAATATGGGTCTGGACCAGCTATATTTTAGCCGCCGGGCTTTTTCTGGCGCCTGTGACCTTGTCGCGATACCAACAGCAGCGGATCACCACTGCCGGTCAGCGCATGTCTCATCGTGCCTTGAAAAGGGCGTTGCAAACTTTAAAAGCCCATCCAAACGTGGATGACGTTTCCACGGCGATCTATACGTATTTACAGGAACGCTGGCAGTTGAGAACAGATAATTTGGATCCATTGTCCGTTGAATCAGAATTAAGAGGCATTATACCACCAGAACTTTTGGACGAGCTTATCCAACTATTAAAGGATTGCGATGCAGAACGGTACGCTCCCGGAGCCACAGGTAGTGGTAATATTGCCAATAGGGCCATGACCATTTTGAAAAAAGTGGACGGACACGCATGAGAATGTTTTCCCTATTTCTTTTAACTGTCAATCTGTTCGCCGTCAACGCGGACAGTATGTTTGTCCAGGGAAATTGGTATTTTGAGGATGAAAAATTCATCCAGGCCGCCCGGACATATGAACGGCTTTTAGGATCTGCAGAACACGCGGACCTGTATTATAACCTGGGGAATGCTTATTACAGAATGGGCGAAGTGGGTCATGCAGTCTGGGCCTACGAAAAAGGACTCCAGTTCGAACCGCGGAATGATGACATAAAGCATAATTTGGAGTTAGTGAATACCCGTGTTCAGGACAGGATCACCATGCCCGATGGATTTGCACTTCTGTATTGGTACAGGGCGTTCAAGAATTCGCAAACGGTCAACGACCTCTTAATCTGGGGGAGTACATTTCTTCTGTTAGTGGGGTTGATCTATGCATTGGGACAGTTTCGATTTTTAGGAGAAAAAGCTGTTTCCAGGCTACAGGCCATTTTTGTTATTCTCACTCTCGTTTTTCATGGCATTTGTCTGGACAAATATTGGGATGTATCTGGAACGAAAGAGGGTGTTATTATATCTACCAAAGAGAATGTGTATTCCGTGCCAGCGGTTCGGGATGAGATGATCGTGTTCAAGGTCCATGAAGGGCTCAAAGCCGAGATCACTCAAGTGCAGGATAATTGGGTGGAGATCATTCTTTTAGACGGGAAGAAAGGGTGGGTCCCAGTGAATACGATCCGACCTTTATCATGATTTGTAGTCACAGAGTGCACAAAGGACTTTTCTACGCACTTATTTTTTTTGGATTAGTGGCAGTAGGTTTGGGTCAAGAATCAGATGTAAAAAAAATATTTGATCCCAACGAACACCGTGATGTTCAGCCAAAGTGGCCGGTGATCATCAATAATGTTCTGGAAGGAGAAAATCCCATCGATTCCATATTAACAGCGGATACGGTCCATTGGGTGACAGAAGGTTTCCGCGTCCAGGTCATTGCATCCAAATCCATGACCAAATCTGATTCATTGAGCTCGATCCTTAATGCAACCTTGACAGATTCAGCTTACGTCATTTATGAAACACCCAATTACAAAGTGCGTGTTGGCGATTATGTGGCCCGGGAAGACGCTGATAAAATGCGGGAATCTCTCCATAAAATGGGCTATCGATCGGCATGGGTCATCCGTACACGGATCACTCCCCAGCAGACGGGGATGATCATAAGGACCCAAAAGTAAGTAGTTTGCTGTTTCCCATATAGGAAACATTCATCCAAATAACGTAATTTTTCTTTCTATATTTATCACAATAATTGAGGAATTATGTCCGGTCATAGTAAGTGGGCCACCATCAAACGCAAGAAAGCCGCCACCGATGCCAAGCGGGGTAAGATCTTTACCACCATCATCAAGGAGATCACCATTGCAGCGCGAGACGGTGGAGGCGATATAGATAGTAATCCACGCCTGCGCCAGGCTGTGGCCAATGCCAAGTCGGCTAATATGCCGTCGAACAATATCCAGCGGGCTATCAAGAAAGGCACAGGTGAACTTCCGGGCGTGACCTATGAAGAAGCCACTTTCGAAGGGTATGGACCGGCAGGTGTGGCCATCATGGTGGAGTGCCTCACCGATAACCGCAAGCGGACCGTTGCAGAGATCCGCCACCTCATAATCAAATACGGCGGCAATTTGGGGGAAAAAGGTTCCGTAAACTGGATGTTCGATAAAAAAGGGCAGATCACCGTGAAGGCCAACGGTCATGAAGAAGACACGGTTTTTGAAGCTGCATTGGAAGCCGGAGCAGAGGATTTTGAAATCGATGGCGATGCGTTTATAGTATCAACCGATCCGTCTGATATCATGTCAGTTCGTGATAATTTGGAAAATAGCGGTTATGAGATCGAATCGGCCAATGTTGATCTCGTACCAAAAAATCTCCAAAATGTGGATAGTGATAAGGAAAATTCAGTGATCACATTATTAGAAGCGTTGGAAGACCATGATGATATCAAGGCTGTGTACACCAATTTTGATTCCGAGGACTGATGCGGGTCATTGGGTTTGATCCGGGCATCAATGTAACAGGATTTGGCATCTTGGACTATTCCAAGCGGAATGCCAAAGCCCATGGGTACGGCGTGATCCGTCCACCTCAAAATAAACCCCTTCAAGATCGTTTGCATTACCTCCATGAAGAAACCATGAAATTATTAACGGAATTTCAGCCGAATGTAGTGGCCGTGGAAGATACGTTCTACCATAAGAATTTTAAATCAGCGCTCATGCTTGGCCAGGCCAGGGGCATGGTGCTATTAGCTGCTGCTCGAAATGAGATCACTTGTACGGAATTTGCACCAAAGAAAGTAAAGCAGTCTGTAGTGGGCAATGGCAATGCCACCAAAGAACAGGTCCAGTATATGGTCCAGAATATTTTAAAACTGAAAGACACTCCCACTCCATTTGATTCATCCGATGCCTTGGCAGTGGGCTTGTGTTACATTAATCAGCAGCAATTCGTCCAATGATCGATTCTATCAAAGGTACTCTTTTCCATAAAGATCCCAGCCATGTAGTACTGGATATGAACGGTATTCGATTGAAATTATCCATTACTGTCGCCACGTATAACGGTCTCCCTGAAAAAGGGAATGATGCAGAATTACTTACGTATCTGAATGTCCGTGAGGACCTCATGGAACTGTATGGATTTGGAAATGCGGAAGAACGAAATATGTTCACTATGTTAAATACGATCAGCGGCATCGGTCCCCGGTCAGCCATGAATATTCTCTCTGGTTCCAACCCCATTGAATTCAAAAAGAATATTATTGCTGGTGACGTGAAATCGTTGACCATTATCCCCGGGATTGGAACCAAGACCGCCAAGCGCATCATTGTAGAATTAAAGGAAAAATATGTAGATGAAGATGATGATAATTTGGATTTCATGACAAGTGCAGATGATGGTGTTGCAGGAGATGCGGTGATCGCGCTCATATCGTTAGGTTATAAGCGGGGCCAGGTCAATCAAGCTATTCGGGCGTTGGAGGCTGAAGGTGAACTGGATGGCAGTATTGAAACCATTATCAAAAAAGCGTTATCTAAACTTTAATAATCAATGAGAATCGCCACACGGATCAGCCGTTTGGGAACTGAAACGGCATTCGCTGTTTCTGCCCAGGCGCGGGAATGGGTAGCCAAAGGAAATAAAGTGTATCCATTCCACTTGGGTGACATCAATTTATCCACTCCACAAAATATCATTGAAGCTGCCAATCGATATATCGTTGATGGTAAAAATGGATATTGTCCGTCTGAAGGTATCCTGTCTTTACGAGAAGCGCTGGCTCATGATGTTGGTAGTAAACGGGGTGTGTCTTATGGTCCGGAGAATATATCGGTTCAGCCCGGCGGCAAACCCACCATTGGAAAATTCATCCAGGCGATTATGAATCCCGGTGATGAAGTGCTGTATCCCAACCCAGGTTATCCCATCTACGAGAGCCAGATCGAATACCATGGCGGAAGTGCAGTCCCATATAGATACGATGAGACCGATAAAGGCTTTGAGATCGATATCGAAAAACTCCGTTCATCCGTCACCGATAAGACTGTGGCGCTGATCTACAATAATTATAACAATCCTATTTCAGCGGAATCTTCCCGTGAAGAAATGGAAACCTTGGCGCAATTAGCTATCGAAAATGACCTGTGGGTCTTGAGTGATGACGCCTATTATGAAATGCTGTATGATACGGATCCGTTATCCATCGTGAATATTCCCGGCATGCAGGAACGAACGGTGATACTCTACACATTCTCCAAGAAATTCGCCATGACCGGCTGGCGGATCGGTGCGTCCATAGGTCCGGAAAATGTGATCAAGGTGATCAACAAACTGAATGTGAATGATGAATCCTGTACCAACCATTTTCACCAATGGGCTATGGTGGAAGCGATCAATGGAGATCAATCTGGGTCAAAGGCTATACTAGATGAATTGCGTAAAAGGAGAGACGTGTCTTTGGAAGGATTGAATGCGATAGAGGGGATCGATATTGCTACTCCTGAATGCACATTTTATCTTTTTCCCAATGTAACTCGAATCATGGAGCGAAAAAGGCTCACATCTGTTGCTGATCTTCAAGTCGGAGCTTTACACAATTCAGGTGTTTCATTTTGTACACGTGATCATTTTGGACGTCCTCAAGAAGGAGAAACTGATTTTTATATCCGCTTTGCTTATTCAGGGATAACGGTGGAAGATATCAAAGAAGGCATGGTTAAGCTGAAAGACTACTTCGAATCCAGCGACTGAATTGACCATGGAAACTCCACTATACCAAAGACATATTGATCTTAACGCAAAGATGGTAGATTTTGCCGGCTACCAAATGCCTATCCAATACTCCGGGATCATCCAGGAACATAATGCTGTGCGAAATGGCTGTGGAATATTTGACGTGAGTCATATGGGAGAATTCATTGTCAGCGGTGATGGTACGGAAAATTTTTTGAATTATATGACGGTGAATGAAGCATCCTCTATGAAGGTTGGCGATACTCAATATTCTGCCATGTGTTACGATCATGGCGGAATTGTGGATGATCTGTTGATCTATAGATACGAAGACCGGTTCATGCTGGTGGTGAATGCATCCAACTTGGAGAAGGATCTAAAATGGTTGATGGACCATAAACCAGATACGGTTACAATCGATAATAAAAGTGTTGAGATCGGACTCATAGCCCTTCAAGGACCCAGATCAAGGGATATTTTACAAGATGTCATTAATGAAGATCTGAATGACGTATCATTTTATACATTTATAGAGCATAATGGAATGACCATAGCCAGAACAGGGTATACTGGCGAATTGGGGTTTGAGATTTATGGTGATCATAATTTTATAAATGAAGTATGGGATGCTATTATGGACACCGGTCAAGTAGAGCCATGTGGGCTTGGATGTAGAGATACTTTGCGGATGGAAATGAAATATTGTCTCTATGGGAATGACATTGATGAGACTACTAATCCCATCGAAGCAGGGTTGGGATGGATCACCAAATTAGGTGGTGATAATTTTATTGGAAAAGAAATGGCCATCCAGGCAAAACAGGAGAAAATACGTCATCTGGCTGCATTTGAAATGGTGGACAGGGCCGTGCCCAGGAAAGGGTATTTGATCTATGCTGATGGTAAAGAAGTAGGTGAGGTGACCAGTGGGACACAATCTCCATCCTTGCAGAAAGGTATAGGGTTGGGCTATGTTCAGTTTGGGAAACATAAACCCGGCATGGACATTGAAATTGACATTCGCGGGAAAATGAAAAAGGCTGTTATTATCAAACCACCATTTTACAAACAGGGGAGCGCCCAGTCATGAGCACTATTCTTGTGACCGGTGGATGCGGATTCATTGGCTCCCATCTCATTGATAAGCTGTTAAGTCAACGTAAACAGGTTGTATGTATCGACAATCTGAATGACTTTTACCATCCAGAAATCAAACTATTGAATCAAAAGAGACATTTAGATTATAAACGGTATTCCTTTCATAAAGGGGATATACGCGATCATGTGTTCATCAGGGAAATATTCAATACGTATACATTCGATACAGTGATCCATTTGGCTGCCATGGCCGGAGTCCGTCCGTCCCTGGAAGATCCGGTCTTATACACAAAAGTGAATATCAATGGAACACAGGTTCTTTTAGAAGAAATGAAAGACAAGGAAATCAAAAAATTTATATTTGCGTCGTCATCTTCCGTATATGGAAATAATGATAAGATACCTTTTTCTGAAACGGACATGGTAGACCAGCAGATCTCGCCCTATGGTGCCACAAAGAAAATGGGGGAAGAGCTTTGTTTTACATATGCACATCTTTACCAGATCCCCACAGTTTGCCTGCGCTTCTTTACTGTCTATGGCCCCAGGCAGCGACCGGAAATGGCCATTCATAAATTTGTCCGCCATATTTTAAGCGGACAGCCTCTTCCTTTTTTTGGAGATGGAAGTACAGCGCGAGATTATACTTACATTGATGACATCATTAGTGGTATAATTGCGGCACTGGAATCAAACGAAGATTTCATGATTTACAACCTCGGAAACTCTGAACCAGTTAAATTGGCCGATCTGGTTTCCACAATCAGTGACGTCACTGGAGAAAAGGCTTTTCTTGATGAACAAGCTCTTCCCTCCGGCGATGTGCAGCGTACATACGCCGATATCTCTCGTGCAGAATCACGACTGGATTACTCTCCAACAACCCATTTTTACGATGGTGTCGTAAAATTTGTTGACTGGTTCAAGTCCGTGAAAACGGAACATCCCCAGCTGTTTTGAAAGACCGCCGACTCGAAATATTAGGCATTTTGACCATGGCCACTTCACTGCTGGTTTTCATAAGCCTGGTTGGATACAGTCCCAGCGAAGACCCGGGAATTTCACCCAATGTGCAAGTGGAAAATCCGCTGGGAATCCTGGGTGTTTACCTTTCATACTTTTTCATCAAGTTTTTATTTGGTTATCCCATGTTCGTATTACCCGTTTTGGGTATCATATGGGGGTGGCTCTGCTTTAGTCAAAAGGAACTAAAAGCATTTAATCGAATTGCTGGCTATGTTGTTGGTGCCGTGGTTATGCTTTCAGTGACTATTGGTCTGGTAGAGATTGGGATGAATGAGCGGTCAGGGTTGGATTTCACTGCCAGTGGTCTCATCGGAGGGAATTTGGCCAATTTTCTTTACAGCTTTTTGGGATTGATTGGAACATCCATTTTACTATTTGCACTCTGGCTGGTGTTGATTCGTGGTTATTTTGAATTCAGTTTTTATGGACCTCTGGAAAAACTGGGTATCAAGATCAACAAAAAGCGCGACGAGCAAAAGCTGAAAAAAGAAATGGCTACGACAGAAGAAGCCAAGCGTAAACATACCCAGGAATTATTGAAAAAGATAGATGCTCAACGGGAAGAAGAAACTATTCCAGAACCGGTCCAAGAAGCAGAAAAAGATGCAACTGAAGAAATTGATGAAGAGGAACCTGTTCATCAAACGGCAGCTACTACAACGGTTCCCACCACATCATTACCTGAATTGGCTGAAGAAGAATTTATCAGGGATGAAAAAGATGAGATAGTTGGTGAAGAATCAGATTTAGAAGATGAGCTAGCCCATCCACCTCCTGCCGAAGATATAGCTGAAATGGTAGATGAAAACATTGAAGTGGGAGAAATGGTGGAAGAAGAGGAAGTAAACCTCGATGAAGTAGAAGAACGCCAGCAACCTAGGCGAGAATACCAGTTACCGTCTTCAGACATTTTGGCGACACCCGTAAATATAACAGATACTATGAGTCGAAATGATCTTGTTGATCGTGCCAATTTTTTAACGCAATCCTTGTTGACCTTTGGTGTAAAAGGGAAGGTAGTCAATGTAAGCCCGGGACCGGTGATTACCCTCTTCGAAGTTGAACCTGATGAAGGTGTTCGTGTGAATAAATTCGTCCAGCTTGCGGATGACCTGGCCAGGGTTATGGAAGCCAGCCGTGTTCGTGTCATTGCACCGATCCCAGGAAAATCATCTGTAGGGATCGAGATCCCCAACCGCAATCCGGCGACAGTCTACTTCAAATCGGTCATCAATTCTGAAAAATTTGCCATATCCGAAACCAAATTAAATTTAGCGATCGGAAAAAATACTTCCGGAGAAATCGCCACGCTGGACTTAGCAGCTATGCCGCACTTACTCATTGCCGGAACAACAGGATCAGGCAAATCTGTTTGTTTGAATTCAATCATTTGCAGTCTATTGTACAGTTGCACACCAGATGAATTAAAATTTGTAATTATCGATCCAAAGAAAGTGGAAATGTCATTATACAGAGCGTTGGATGGATACCATTTGCTTTCAATGGAAGATATTGATGAACCCATCGTCACCACAGGTGAAAATGCTGTTTATGCACTGCGGGCCGTGGAAAGAGAAATGGGCCGTCGTTATGATGTATTGGCTGACGCAGTTGTACGCAACATCGATGAATACAATAAAAAGATGACAAAGAACGGTGAAACGATCATGCCCTATATTGTAGTAGTAGTTGATGAATTGGCTGACCTTATGATGCTCAACGCCCGAGAGGTAGAAGCTCCCATAGCTCGATTAGCGCAATTGGCTCGTGCAGTGGGCATACACTTGGTCATCGCGACACAACGCCCATCCGTGGATGTGATCACCGGTTTGATCAAGGCCAATTTTCCGTCCAGGATAGCTTTCCAGGTCGCCAGTAAAATTGATTCCCGAACCATTATAGATATGACCGGAGCTGAAAAACTCATTGGCAGGGGAGATATGCTTTATTTAGGATCAGGTTCATCAGATCCGGTCCGGTTGCACAATGCATTTCTATCCCTGGATGAAATCGAAGCATTGATGACGCATATTCATGAACAGCCAAAAGCATCAGAATTGATTTTGCCTAGTATTCGCGAAGGCCAAATAGCTGGTGGTGTTACTGTTGATAGCAGCGGAGGTGATGAGCAGGACGAATTATTAAATGAGGCTATACGGTTGGTTATCACACATCAGCAAGGGTCTATATCGCTCATTCAGCGGCGCTTGAAAGTTGGCTATTCTCGAGCTGCACGTCTAATCGATCAAATGGAGCAGATTGCAGTTGTTGGTCCATTCACCGGGAGTAAAGCGCGCGAAGTGCTTGTGGATGAGACCTATTTACTCCATTTAGAAAATTAAGGAAATGGGTGTCCGTCTGCCCATCTCGGGGCTTTTATTTTTTTCACTTTTACAAGGAAGTACTCCATCAGATCTAGATTCACTAAAGACTGGGTTGCAATTTTTTAAGTGGAAAAAAGTCGAAGTAGAATTAAACCAAATTCAATACGATCAAAAGTATAATTCTATTCTGTCGGTCTCCTTTATTGATTCAGCAGCCTATTTGATTGCATCCACTGAACAGGATATTTTTATTTCCGGGAATGATGTCAAAACATTTAATCAAAATACTAAACAGCTCATTATAGATGAACGCCTGCCTGGAGATAAAGATGTGTTGTCAATTATGGCAGGTGATTTGTCAGGAATAATATTGACGGATAAACGGAACGAAAATGGATTAATCACGTTTGCATTCGAAATGAAAGACTTTGGCATGAGTGGAATTATTGCAGTTAAAAATGATAGCTGGCACTTTGATAATCTGCACGTTGATTTTGACCAGGACAATTGGATTGGTTTAAAGGTTCTTAGTTGGCAAATGTTAAGGGGCAGTTATTCTTTTTCAGAATTTGGCATTGAAGCACTGGAAGTGATCGATTTACGTGAATAGAATTACAAAATTAATAATTGGAATCGCAATTAGTATTGCCGGCCTTTGGTATGCATTTCGAGGTATGAATTTCAGTGAACTTATCGATCACTTATCCCAAACTAATTTTTCATTTATTTTACTTGCTATGGGAATCATAGTTGTGAGCGTTGCCCTGCGTGCCTATCGCTGGCAGCTAATGTTGAAACCAATTCAAACGATCACGTTTAATCCCCTGTTTGCATCAACGATGATTGGTTATTTCGGTAATAGTGTGTTGCCCTTCAGGTTAGGAGAATTATTGCGTGCCTACTCAATTTCTCGTAAAGAATCAATCACCTCTTCTGTAGCATTTGGGACTATCATCATGGAGCATATCCTCGATTTGATGGGCTTGGCAGCTGTTATGATATTTTTCGCCTTCTTCTCACCATTGATGGAGTGGAGTGGTAATGTATTGATAGGTTTAGTAGCTCTAACGGTTGGCGGTCTTGGGATAATTATCTGGTTGGGCAGAAGCCATTCCAATTTTCATGAACGGGTTGTCCATTGGAAAATATTTGAAAAATCATCAGGGCAAAAATTATTGAACAGTATCCAAAAAATATTCAAAGGTTTAACATCCATTGGCAGAACAAAGCATTCAGGACAACTGTTCTTAAGTACATTAGCGCTGTGGGTTTTAATTTACGCCAGCATTATTCTGGTCGTTTTGGCAACAGGGATAAATATAAATTGGGTTGCAGTGGGAATCATTTTAATCGCGACCTCATTGGCAATTACAGTTCCGTCAGCACCGGGATATGTTGGCACTTACCACGCAGTTGCTGTTTATGTTTTAGTAAATATATATAATGTTGGGTTAGCAGAATCTCAAGCATTTGCTGTATTAATTCATGCGATTGGATTTATCCCACTAGTTGTGATCGGGTTTTTCTATTTCCTGCGCAGTTCAATTCATATCAGCGATTTGAAAACAGAAGAAATAACAACTTGAAAAAATACGACACCATATTTCTAGACCGTGACGGCACAATAAATCCCGACCCTGGATATATCAGTGATTTACAGGATTTTCAATTTTT